>Ga0099848_1000222_pt1 | contig 25450 bp, 41 predicted proteins | sample CB_VirMetaG_3_FD_78179 | JGI IMG/M metagenome (GOLD analysis project Ga0099848, IMG submission 78179) | Freshwater to marine saline gradient viral communities from Chesapeake Bay - CB_1508_1S Viral MetaG | ecosystem: Environmental > Aquatic > Marine > Coastal | place: USA: Chesapeake Bay...
TGTATGTCTCATTGAAAAAGTCACCGTCCCAATGGATACGGAATAGTCTTTCTGCATTTCTCTTCTCACAATCTTTATCAAACTCGTCTATCATCTGATAGAGTAGTGCTTCCATTTCTTGTTGGCTAGCGTCCTTTAGTTGATTCCAATTGTCAACTAGGATTTCCTTTACGCCCTTATAGATTCTTTCGAGGTTGCCAGCGTAGCAGATTTTCTCGCATACGCTTGTCGCTCCAGGACAGGAATAACTCTTCCCAGAAGGAAGGCCAAAAGTATTTGCGATAGTCGGCGTTTTGCCATTTGGGGAGACTGCATTTGTTACCTTTCTATCTTTCGAACGTCTTAGCATTAGGGACCTTTCTACGTGCACTAGGGTGTTGCACTCTTATAGCATAGCACCTGCCACAGACATTATCAAGTCCGTGACAGTATAAATATTCATTTCTAATTAGTTTTTCACAGTCTGAACAATTATAGGTCTTCATCATACTCCTCATCTAGCTCTACCCAAAAGTCTAGGTGGTGTTGTTCGATAATTGCGTGGGTAGGTGCAACAGTTAGTCCTTTGTATCCTACGCCCTCAGGAAGTGATACATTCTTCATCCAGTCACCTGCATTAGCATTCTGAATAGCCTCAATACATACTGGAACCATACTAACTGGGACTGGGGGGAAGTGATTAGAAGTTAGGTGCCAAGAAATGGCACTCTCAATCTCTAGTAGTTCTGCCATCTCTGCTGCTTGTATGCTACCCATCATTCCTACTTTCTCTAATAGCCTTAGCATTGTTGCTCTGGCGTGTGCCCTTGTATTGCTTAGGGGTAACAACTAGGTGGGGTGCTTTCAGCATAGACTGAAACAGGGCAGCAGACTCAGCCTTACGCCTAGCCTCATTTGCCCTACCTAGTTTCTTACCCTTTTTCTTCATAGTTTCACTATAGCATAGGGGTCAGACATTTTTGGGATTTGATTTGCGAGTTCATAAATCTCTTTCGTAAACCGATCATGGAGAGGAGGGGGGGCGGCCCCACATTCCCCCAACGGAATGAAAGGATAAGAAACTTTCCGCTTGAGGAATGGGGCTAGTCGCTTGGTTAGACTAGAATGGTGGCTGATTCTTTCGGTATCCAATGCCGTGAGCAACGACATAGACAACAGCAACCAAAATCAAATCAACTAGCAAGTTGAACCCGTTATAGAAAATCATTCTGCCTCCTCTGTTGAGAATAGACTACCATTGTCCTCCGACAACATCAAGTCTATTTTGTAGATTAGTTCTTCTAGTTCTGAAACTGATAGTTTAGACATACTCGTTATACTCCTCTGGGAAGTCTTCGCCAAGATAAGTCTTGGCATCTGGAAGTGGCATTAGCCCGTCATACTCGTTGCAGTGAGGGCAGACATAGTCGTTGACTATGTTTAGGCAGTATACGCATAGTGATTCACTCATTTTACCAACCCCAATCTGACTTGCTCTAGGGCATAGTCCATTAGAACCATTTCCATTTCTGTTAGGTCACGACCAATGATTTCCTGAGCACTAGCACAGACTTTTTCGATTGTGACATTCTTGTAGATTTTTGACTGCTCCATTATTTATCCTTTCTGATTATACGATTACTCTAGCATAGGGGTAGGACATTTTAGATGCCAACCTCGTCAAGCATTGCTTGGTAGTCGTCGTCCATACTAGCGTTGTAGCAGTAGACGCAAATCTGGCCCTCAGCCTGGCAGTCGAAGCAGTTGTTGTCCATTTGGTTATCCTTTCGTTGATAGTGCTACGCTATCACACCCCACCGACATTGTCAACACGACACGCCGAGAATTTGGGAAAACTAAATGTGGTGTCATAAGCGGATCTTTCTACTAGATGTGGGGGGGGCGGCCCACCACCGACATTTTGTCAATGGGACACGCCGTGAAAGCCTAGTTTATTTCACCATAGGCTTCCCAGCAGAGAAGGCAACCCTCCTCGCCAGCCTCATCAATGTAGACGTGAGGCGTGTAGTTATCGCATACCTCGCAAATGGCGGTATCGAAACCAATGAACTGAGTTTTTACAACTTCTAGCATTTTTATCCTTTCTTTATCTAAGATTATTCAATCACACTTTGGTGACTTTGTCAAGTCTTTTTTGGTAACAAATTGATAACATTACCAAGACCTCTTTGTTCCAAGAGACCTAGCGATTGACATCAAGCCCATTACATACTCGATGGTTTTGGAATCAACATCACGTTCACCAATGATTTCTATCATTAGGTCAATTTCTTGCTCTACCTCTTTGAGGTTTAGCAAATCTAGTGTTCGGTATCTATCTAGTGAATCCATTAGACCTCCCCATTCTCAAACTTGGCTTTCCTCTCAAGGAACCTAGCCCAAGACTTGGAACCCTCTGCGAGAGTGATACCCATTAGGGCAATAACCCTACCTACAACACGGGGGTCCATAGTGGAGACACCTGTCTCACCATCACGCTTCTCAACAAAAGCAACCTGGGTTGCCTCGAACTCTGCGATTACATCTGCTACTGACTTTGACATTTACTATCCTTTCTAACTACTATTACAGTAGCATAGGGCACCGACATTTTAGCACTAACACGCCGTGTTGTTATCATCTTGTTATAAAAAGACTCAAGGCGTACACTCCAGTGATTAGTAGGGACAGGGTCAGGGTCATTGATAAGAGTATGTTTTTCATAGGTCTATTGTAGTGGGGGGGTCTGACATTGTCAAGCATAAAGGCGGTGTGCTCACTAATTTGTTTGATTTCTTTCCCAAGATCGTGTATCGTACATATTTACAAAATATTCAGATTTTTGTGGAAATATATTATAACATTTTGGTAACGAAATATTTTTTTCAGATTTCGAGGGTAGATAATAGCAAAACAACACCCATAAAGATAAATATCCATACAGATGCTACAAATGTTGTATAGATAATAATCCAGAGCTTACCTGGATCCAGTTTCTTCTTTAATAATTTCGAGGGCATATCTCAATCCTTTGATGTATTCTTCTTGGTCCTTATGATCATCTATCTCTAATAGAAGTCTCATCATTATCATCTGAAAGTATTCTTGGGTCATATAAATCTCCTGCTATAATTATACCATGTGTGGAAACTGTGAAAATTGTAAATGTCCAGGAAAGAACACTCCTTCTGGGCTTTAAGACTTATACGTCTTTATGAGCTATCCGACATAGCTTGATAATGTACATATGTTATGTTTATTATCATAGGTGTCGATGGTGTCTCTTATTCCGCCGATTTCTTAAACTCAAAAAAAAATCGAAAAACTTTATTTCAACGCCGAAGCTAAATCAGAATGGTACTGATTATTTGTAAAGGCTACGATTACGTACCTGTTCCCACCGCCGACCTCTTTAACGCCGTGCTTTATATTTCCTGCGTGAATTGCAATTGATCCACGGGCGGGCTTTATTTCTACATCGTAATCTGGATAAAATATTTCTCCGCCAGAATAGGCTTCTGGGCCTGAGATATAAACTACAATTCCGTGTTCAACGTCTTGTCCTGAACCATTGCCATCAATGTGGACACTTTGGCCTGAGCCAGGACCGATAAACTGAATCTCTTCTCTAGGGTAAAAATCGACAAATGGGATGTTTTGATCTTTAAGGAATTTAAAAATTCTATTACCAATGCTATCCATGATAGGGTCAGAAACTGGAAATGTCTTATAGCCGCCCAACTCTGGATCCGAAAGAAGCTCAGAAACTACATCAGAGTTCTCTTCAATAATCTTGTCTAAATACTCTAGCTCATAGTCTGATAGAAAAGTTTCATGATAAAAAATCTTTTCATTAATCCACATCGCTATCTCCTGATTCAAGAATGCGAGTTTCATTCCTTACCGTATGTCCAAACTTCTCAACATATATCTGAATAAGTTTATAGGAAACGCCTAGCTCTTTAGAGAGTTCCCTTGCCGAACGATTCTTTGTTATATATTCGTTATATATCCACTGTTCGTCTTTGTAGGGCTTGTTACTCAGCAACGGTTTCAAAGTCTGTCTCAACCAGGTCCCAGGCTAGGATGTTTGAAACTGGCATTCTTGCTGACTTTGCCTCTTCTTCAGAATCTGCCTCTACAATTAGGGTTAGTGTTGACAAAACCTCATCAGTAACTGGGAAATCCAAATTTGTGTTATTTGCCCAGTCTGCTCTAACTACATCTGGGATTGGCTTAAATACATACTTACTCATTAATTACTCCATCACTTACAAGTGCATCATAAATTTGCCCCTGAATTTTTTCAAGCTGGGGCCTTACCTGGCTCATCATCTGCTCAATCTGATCATCTGGCAAGCTAGCACTCTGCATAGCCTCAAGATTGTTAGTCTCAGCAATAAGAACCATCTTCTCCACTACTTCGTCTCGTGTCATTTTTATTCCTTACAATAATCTTTGTTTTGCTATATTAAATTGTTCTTCTGAAACATCATTATAAATAATATTTCTTCCTTTATTCTTTGCAGAAAGAAGGATAGACCCAGTTCCAGCCATTAGGTCTGCAACAGTATTACCTTTTTCTGTGAAAGCATCTATAATTATATCACACAACGCAAGAGGTACTGAGTCCTCAGTAAATCCTTCGTAGATATCTAATTCTAGCATGTGGAGCCAGGGGATGTCAATAACTAAACTATCAATTTTATCTGAATAGTAGGGACTTCCTTTGATAATATTTATAAAATACACCTGAGTATCTACATAGCCGTCATACATGGGATCATTACCAAATTCCCAAACAAGTGGTGCCTCAAACTTAAAATTAAAATTTTGAACAATCTTTGCAATAATTTCATACATGATAGGCCTGGCAGGCACACCCAAAAGTATTCTTCCATTATCTTTTAGTGCATAGTCCATATGCCTAATAATATTCATTAGATTACTTAAATAGCTATCTTTGCCATCATTATGAATTTGTTGGTCCGCATTGCCATATAAATTTACTGTTGAGCTACCTTCATACGGTGGATGTGTTACAAATAGGTCAACACTATTTTTTTCAAGAAAAATATTCCTTGCATCTTCACAATAAAACAATTACCATTTTCCAATCGGACATTTTGCTCTTTGCAATGTTGTTTTTAATTGCATGAAACATCCACACTTAGAGCATCTTTTAGTTCTTGGCCTAAATGCTGGACAAGTGTTACAAATTGATAAACGATATTCTACCGTTTCTCTATCTGTTTTCTCTTCGCCAGGATTAAACAGGTCTGTAAACTTAACATCTTCTTCTGACATTTTTATATTATAGCATGACTACTAATCAGTAAAAAATTCAGTCTCAGAGACATTTCCCCGTTTGCCGTAAAATAAAACAAGGGTGTGTCTTTTCCCTGATTCCACTGGCTGCACTTCGTGAATATGATCTACATCACCCTTAAAAAATATAAGAGATCCCTTGTCTGGAGATACCGAAAGATTATGTTGTGGAAAATAAATTTGCCCTCCACTAAAATCAACTCCAGACTGTGATGCATATAGCAAAGCAGAATATTCTATTTCTTCAGGAATCCCGTCGTCTCTCCACGGAGAGCCATCTAGCTTAGTACTATCTGAATGCATCGGATTATATCCGCCTTCAGATATTTGAGAAAAGTTCATATTGACAAGATCTAAATCTATAGAGTAAAACTCTTCCATAGTGTTTTTAATTTTATTTACAATATCTGATACAAACAATATTGCACTATTTTCTAGCTCGTCTTCTCCCAGCTCAGATGCTGGATTATTTATAGAAACTTTGGATGCCTCAAAAGAATTTTTCTGTCCAAGTGCTGAAGACATTCCTGGGCGGGGCTCTGGAATAAGTTTATTTTGTAAGCCACTTACAATCATATCTGCATCTTCATTAGATATATAGTGCTTGATAATTTGAACTGACATACATATAGTTTACCAGAAAAAGAATTGTAAAAAACGGAAACTATAATTAATTATTATGTCGGAGCTAGAGATGTTTTATATGATAGTCGGTATTGCAGTGGGAGTTATCTCAATCATTGCAGGATTTGCAGGAGCAATACGCTGGCTAGTAAAGCACTACTTACAAGAGCTTAAGCCAAACGGCGGATCATCTTTGAAAGATCAAATAAATAGACTTGAAGCTCGTATTCAAAATTCAGAAACATGGGGCAAAGAAACTTACAGAAGAACAGAAAAGCTCGAAGAGCAGATTGATGATCTTTATGCAAAACTTATTCGTCATTTAGACAAGTAATATATATAATATATAAATATAAAATATATTCAACTACACTCGATACGAGTTACTATGAATAATATATATTAATAATCAACCCTTCATTATGTTATCAGATGTCAAGTACTTTTTTGATAACAAAGCTATAACTCTTTTATAACATTTCTATGTCTTGGATGTGTTATAATATATTTGCTAGCATTCAGGATGTCTCTCTCATACCCACTGCCCTGGATGCTAGCTTTTTTTATTTTTGGTGGTATAATTTAGGTACTATGGCATCTTGCGACCCACAAATTTTTGGAGCTGACCCTGCAAACATTACATGGCAGGTGGTCAGAGGCGATACTGCTGAACTGAGGGTAGAGTTCTACGAAAACGATGAGGCCACCGCTTACGACACAACGGGTTGGACTTACGAAGCATCGGCTTATGATTACAAAGCAGAAGTCACAGATGAACTTGAAGTAACTGCAGCAGATGGATATGTCACAATCGTGGCTCCTGCAGATTTAACGCAGCAATGGGCAACAGGGTATGGCTCAAAGCTAGCAGAATTGGCTTTTGATCTCCAGGTGACTGTTGATGCAGATACGGTGTGGACACCAGTTATCGGCACAATTGTTGTACTCGGAGACGTTACAGGAGGTAGTTTATAATGCCAACTATTAAGATTGTTCCCTTCCCAGGAGTTGAAGGACCGCAAGGTGCTAGAGGACTTCAGGGTATTCAGGGAGAAACAGGACTAACAGGACCAATCGGACCCGCTGGAGCAGACGGTGATGCAACAGCTTACACGCCAGCAACACCGTCAGACTGGAATGTTGCACCAGCTACAATTGCAGCAGCTCTAGATGAACTTGCATCTAGAACAAAGGCCCTAGAGGAGGGTAGCTAATGGCACAACACGAATTACACGTTCTTAGCAACGTAACAGAAACACGACTTACACCAAACGGAACACACTCTGGAATGGATATTACATTGCAGAATGTTAATGAAACAGGATTTGTTTATATCGGTGACGAGGGAGTAACATCCGCAAGCTACGGATACAGAATCCCAGCAGGACACGCATGGTCAGTAGAACTTTCTGGACAAGATGCACTTTATGCAATTGCAGAAACAGATGGCATGGAACTTGCAAAACTAACGGTAGGCCTAGAGAGCGGTAACTAATGGCTAGGTTTACAAATCCAGTTACCCAGCAAGACCTAGCTGGAGTATTCCCACAGCCAGTAAATTGGACACCAGTACTTACATCTTCAAACGGTGACTTCGCACAATCAGGCAATCCAGCATATGGAACTTACCTGAAATACGGTCGCATGGTAGTAACAAACATTTTTATTCCATTTAATGAAGTTACAAATTTTGGAACTGGTCAATATATAACAACTCTTCCATTTTCTGCAACGTTCCACCAAGATGTTGTAGCAGGGTCATTGCACAACACAAACGCTGGTGATCACTTTACAATAAAGGGACACCTGAGCGACGGAAGCAGTCTAATGACAATCTGGTATATTTCTGGAGCATCGAAGGATGAGCCACTGGATCACAACTCACCAGTAAGTTTGGATACAACAGATCTGTTTCACATGTCCTTTATCTATGAAACAGATGAATAATCTGAGATAATTGGTATATGGCAAATCCCGACATTGAATTTCCCAAATCTAAAGCGTCTAAATATGCAGACAAGGTTAGTCGTAATGATAGCTTACTGCAAGAAGCAGGGTACATAGCAGTACCTGGACCAGCAGGACCCCAGGGCCCACAGGGCCCCGCAGGTCCAAAAGGTGAAAAGGGAGATGCGGGCCCAGTAGGACCCAAGGGTGAAAAAGGACCTCAGGGTGTACAGGGAAAAGACGGATCAGCCTATCTTCCAATACACGGACAGCACCCAGGATGGGCTAAGTATATCGACAAAGCTAATGCTGATCCAGTAAGACTAGGTGCAACACGTGGCGAAGATGGCTGGGTAGTTTTACAACTTAAAAAGCCATTTGCAAAAGAAAACTATCAACCAAAAGGTTTTGTAGGAAACTTGTACAACGAAAATAGTTATCGCATAAATACCAAACCACTCAAGATTGGTGCAGGGCTTACAATAAAGTATGACTTTGAAATTGAAACATTCTCTTCAAATACCGAAGTGTGGGTAAGGTCAGCTGTTCCAGGCACTCCAAAAGAAACAACCACATTTGGAGGATTCTTTAAATATGCCTACACTTATGAATTCTCAGTTGTCCATAATCTACATGTTACAGATGAGGCAGAAAGAACAGCAGGTATAAGGCCAGAAGTGCGTGCTGACCTTGATTCACTAATTAAGCTAAAAAGTATAACAATTTCTGTATCTTAGTGCTATAATATACCCATGGCTTTTCCAGGTACCTATAATATTTCATACTACAAGGGTGATACCCTTGAGTTTAATGTATATCCAAAAGACTCTAATGGGGATACCTTCTTGCTTACTAATTTTGGTAATGCAAAGTTTACTATTTCAACAGCACGTGGAGCAGATGGCGTTGCAAATCAAATTGAAGCCTATATCGCTATTTCTGATGATTTAACTCACGTAACCTGTGCAATCAGACCAGCTGATGGAATACAGCTTACAGCAGGAACAACCTATGTCTATGACGTAGAGGTTACATTGCCTTCCAGCCAGCCACCCTACAACAGGTCGTACCCAACAACTCATACACTACTAACTGGTAACATTTCGGTAACAGACCACGTAACTGGAGCAACTGCATAATGGCAGAAGTAGTTCTTGCAACAGATGACCTAACCATTCTTGGAGGACCATCATCTATTGATGTAAATCTTGACATAGGACCTCAGGGTACAAGAGGCACATTGATTTTTGTCGGAAACGGCAAGCCAGATTTAGCAATAGCCCTACCTACTGGGTACACCGTAAGAGTGCTAGATATGTATATCAACATTCTGTCATCAGATGATGAGTATATGTATCTTTATCAGTATGTAAACAATGGAGTTTCTAATGAGTGGGTAAAGCTAATGAAGCTTACTCCAAACCAATACAGCGTAAACTCTAATACGACTTTTGTAAATGGAGTAGCAGATATAAACTTGCCACTTTCTGCAATTGTCCCATCATACCCAGAACTTCTTGCAAACATCACTGCTGAAAACTTTAATGTTCAAGCTACAGTGCCAAATCTAAATCCAATTTCTTCAGGAGTAATTGTTGGAGAGATTATTGTTGATCCAGTAACATCAACACAGGTACTTCCAATTTCAATTACAGCCATTGAGTACGACTCTGACTCAAGTACTTGGTCAGATATCACAGGAGATAAAGTAGTTTATTTATACATTACTGTGGTATAATAATGGCGGTGATGATTAATGGCTGCTGAAGATATCGGTTCTTTATATAATACTAAAATGCCTGGCTACGAGGATGCCGCAGACATTCAGGCTGCCCTCAAGTTATTTCTATATGGGTCTACAGCCTATGATACAGCCAACACCGATCCAACACAATTGCCGAATCCATCCCTAGCCAGGCACCTTCAAGACCTTGATGACGCAATTACTACCCTAGAAGACCAGGGCCTAGGCTCTCTATACACAGCTACAGAGCCTACATCACCACAGGACGGACTCATTTGGGTAGATGCCGATGCCTCAGTACCAATTGTTTCTGGAAATATTTTTTATCAAGCAGATGCTCCTACAGGAACAATAGCGGAGGGCAGCATCTGGACAGATAGCGACTCATCACCACTAACAATGTATGTCTACGACATCTCGCTAGGATGGAGAGAGGTGGGTGCATAATGGCTGGTCAAACAGAACAGCAACTTAAAGAGGCAGCAATCGCAAAGTTAATTAAGGTAGTAGGCCTAACAGAGGCCGAGTTACGTGCATTGGGGTTGAGTTCTGAATAATGAGTACAATTAGTTCAAGTAGTAAGCTGGGTTATATTTATGATCAGGCAACAGACACCTGGCACCCAATTGCAGGTCTAGTAAATACCTCTACAAATTATCAATGGTCTGGAACACAAGATTTTTCAAATACTGTAACATTTGAGGATGTTCTTAATGCAAAAGCGGGAGTTAATAACTTCCTAAATCCATCAGCACGAGATGCCGCTATTCCATCACCAACAAACGGTATCGTTGCTTTTGTTAGGCAGACTGACTCAGGAACTCAAATTAATGAGCTACAGTATTATTACAACGGTGCATGGAGATTTGTAAATGATGCTACAAGACTTCTTGCACAAACTTCTAGCTATACACTTTCTTATACCGATGTAGGAAATACCGTAATCATTGATTCAGCCTCAGACACTCAGGTTACGGTACCAGCCAATAGCACAACGGCATTTGTTATTGGACAAAGGCTAGAAATAATTCGTGCGGGAGCGGGAAATGTGGAAATCCTGGCAGACACTGGAGTTACAATTAGAAGCAAGAATAGTAATCTTAAAATAGCAGCACAATATTCTGGTGCAGTTTTAATTAAAACAGACACAAATACCTGGCTTCTTATCGGAGATCTAACAGCGTAGTAAGGATTTAAAATGGTAATTTCAATTTTTGGATTTACCTCAGCTGGAATGGCAGAGGTACCAGATCTTGGGAGCGGAACAACAACCCAGGCTGCAGCAGAAACCCTAATTACTGATGCTGGACTTACCGTTGGCACAGTAACTACAATTACAACTTATAACAATGCACTCGATGGTCTTGTAGAAAGTCAGGCCATAGCGGCAGGCACACTTGTAGACTACGGAACAGCAATTGATTTTGTAGTTTATACCTACACTCCAGCTCCACCATTCTTCCCACCGTATTTCCCATACTTTCCTTATTTCCCATACTTTGTGCCAGCTCCATTCTTCCCGTATTTCCCATTCTTCCCCTACTTCCCACCAAACTTCCCGTTCTTCCCATTCTTCCCATTTTTCCCATATTTTCCACCCTTCTTCCCATTCTTCCCATTTTTCCCGTTCTTCCCATGGTTCGATGCAGGTGGCTGCGACTCTGGATGTACTAACGACAACTACACATTTGCCGATAGTGGCTGTGCTTCAGGCACTGCATGGGGCACAAGGTGTATTTCTCCAAATGGTACAGTTTGTGCTGATTATGGAAAGCAGGGATGTATTCCTCCAACAACGCCTCCGTTCTTCCCTTATTTCCCATACTTTGCGGGCTGTGTTCCAGCATGTCAAGCTGGCTTCCAGTGTGTAGGTGGACAATGTATTGGGTAGTGGTGTATAATAGGAGACATTATGGCAGTAGATAGTAAATATGTAATTATGTCGGGAGATGAAATCTTTGACGTTTGGATGATTCCAGAGACACTTGGTGATCTTAGCGACAGGTATAAAGAATTTTTTAATTCTGACTTTTATATTGAAAAGGTAGTAGACGGAGAAACGGGTGTTACGAGCGGATGGAAATATGTTCGAGGAACATTCATAAATCCAAATGAGGCAATTGATAGTCCCTTTGAAACTGATGCTGCAGAAAGGTATGCCTTTATTAATGATGTTGGAACTGTTTTTGCGGTTGTACAGCTACCAAAGCCAGGCTATATAGCAGATGCATACAATGCTGCATTTTATACAGGAAACCTTACCGTAATGGATATAACAGACAACCTAAATGCAAGCATCGGCATTGGGTACAAGCTTGTTGACGGAGAATTTGTTCCACCAGAAGAAAGCTAACTATTGTCTGAGCTAACACCTTTTGAAAAATGGAAGCAGAGTCTGGGAGAGACCAGGCCCTGGGACGTTCTTAATCCAAATACGGAGTGGGCACCAAAAGAAGTGGCCGCAGAGCGATACGAAATATGCAAAAAATGTCCATTTTTAATTTCTGCAACTAAGCAATGCTCTAAGTGCGGATGTATTATGCATGTTAAGACAAGGCTTGCTAATGCCGAATGCCCTGAAGGCAAGTGGCATAAGGTTTAATTAGAAGAGTAATACTTTACAATCTTTTTTGCTTCAGAGTATGTAGTCCAAGCAGACCAATCAGTACCGCCATTAGATATTTCCCAAGCTACCCTAGCGTTAATTCCAGGGTTAAACAAGTCTTCATTTTTAGAAAGCCCAAACTTCTCAAGTCTTTGTGCCTCTAGGTCTTTAAACATATTAATTTGAAAAAGGCCATAAGAGTTGTCACCAGTTAAATGGTTTGGGTTATGGGCATACATTCTTCTATTTGATTCAAGTCTAATAATTGCTTGGGCCATTCTTAAAGAATAGCCCTCAAATCCTGCATACCTTAAAACACGCTTTAGCTGATCAACATCCATTTGTTTTGCAGCAACTTCTGGTTTTTCCCAAGGAGCTATCGTAATAACCTTATAGTCAGAGTTTCTTGCAAACTTAGGACCCTCTAGGTCAATCCAGCCATGGCTACTATCTTCAGTGCCAACCAGACTTCTTACCTTGCCTAATTGTAAACTTTGTATTTGGGGTTCTGAGTCATCAGCCAAAACGGCAGGGGCAACTATCATATGACATTCAGTAATTCCTAGAAGTACCAAACCTGCCACGCCTACTTTGGCAATAGTTTTGTTCATAAGACTTCTTATTGTACCATTCATATACTTATTTTGCAACTTTCGTGTTATAATATTGACATGGCCACACTAGAAAACAGTCAATACGGCTTGCCATTTCCGCTGGCAACTGATGATGTTAACGTACACGGAGATCTAAAAACACTTGTAGAAAGCCTAGAGGCTTTGCTACCCACATTCGGCGTTGGCTATTTTCAGATTAACGTAATAAATGATTCTGGCGAAACCCTATTAGCTGGCACACCCGTGCATGCAGTTGGGTACACAACAAGGACAACGGTCAACAAGTCATTACCAACCACGACAACACCTATTTTAGGTCTCATGAAGCAAAGTACTGCAGATGGCGAAGAGGGTATTTGCGTAGTTGCAGGACTTCTTGAAGATATTAATACAACTTCATATGCCGTAGGAGATGTGCTGTATGTCGCAGAAGGCGGAGGCCTTACTAATTCTAGACCAGCAAGCGGAAGCGGTGCTGTAGGCGTTGTAGCTTACTCAGCAACAGCTGGTATTATTATTGTTGAAGCTAAAGGCAACGGAACCTGGGGTGCACTCAGGGATGGCCTAGCATAAGGATGGTATAATAAATTATGGCTACAAGAGGAAACGGAATTCAGAGCGTAGGAAGTGCACCACCGCAACTTTCCTGGACACTAGTCCGTGGAGATACTCCTGCATTTAAAGTTTATGTAACAGATGATGCAAAGCAACCACTAAATATCCCAGACTGGACAATTGATATGGAAATTAAGCGTCCCACCAACTCTTCAGATGCTGGCATTATTACAGACAACGCAACTATTATTACTACGTTGACTCCAACACAGGACGCAGATGATGCTGCAGGTGAGTTTACAGTTAAGCTAACTGCATCACAATCTACTCTACTTGAAACTGGAGATATTTTTGATATTGAGTTATCGCTTCCACAAAACGAAACAGTATGGACAGTTGCTCAGGGAAGCATTACTGTTATTGAGGATGTTACAAACTAATGGCCAAAGCAGTAATTCTAGAGGAAAGACCTGGAATTGCAAAAATTATTGACGTTCCTGGCAAAATTAAAATTGACAAAACATTGCCATTTCGTGTTAAATTTATAAATATTGGCATTGAGGCATACGGTCCAAACAATCCAGCACCAATCGGAATTGCTGTAGTTGGTTACAACAACTACGTTCTTTAAATTATTAAAAATCCTATCTATAATATAGGTATGGCTAGAACATCTATTTCTTATATTAAAACACGCTATGAGACGGGAGACCGTCCATCGCAAGAAGATTACGAAGATCTTATCGATACCGCTGCAGCTCAGGCAACTGACCTGGGAAGCTTCGGTAATAACGAAAACACAATTACTGGAATTGAAAACGTAACAGTGATTGATAGTTTTGATGCAACAGTATGGCGTATGGTTAAGTACATCGTATCAATTGCAAAGACAACAGAGGGAGACAATAAGTTCTACGCTACAGAGTTGACCTTGCTTGTTGACGGCACAAATGTAAACGTCAGCGAGTACGGAACAATAGACAACGATGGGAATATGGGCACCATTAGCGTCTCAAGAACTGGAGACACTGTCGCACTGACAATTACTCCAGATTCAGCTATTAAGCCAGTCACCGTACGATTCGCTCGTATGGGACTTAAGGCATAAAACAGGAGATGATTAATAAATGGCTACAGTAACAAAAGACTTTAAGATTAAGTCTGGTCTTGTTGTTGAGGGTACAACCGCTACCGTTAACAACTATGACATCCTAACCAAAGATCCTACAGACCAATCCTACATTACAAACCTTGTAGGTGGTTCTGGAAGCTCTACAAATGTTGCTGACACGCTGGTGCTTCGTGATTCAAACGGAGATTTTGCAGCAGGTACAGTAACAGCCGATCTAGTCGGTGACGTAACAGGTAATGCTGACACTGCAACAACACTTGAAACTGCTCGCACAATTGAAATTAGTGGAGATGCAACTGGTTCCGTTAGCTTTGATGGCTCTGCTAACGTAAACATTGCCGTGACCTTGGATGGCAGTTTTGCAACAGATACCGAGGTCTCTGCAGCTCAAACTGCAGCAGAAAGCTATACAGACACAAGAGAAACTGCAATTACAGCTGCTTACCAGTCATATGCTGACACAGCAGAAGCAGACGCAATTTCTACAGCTGCAGCAGATGCAACCTCTAAAGCAAATGCAGCTCTTGCAAGTGCTCAGTCATACGCTGACACAGCAGAGGCTGACGCTATTACATCAGCTAACAGCTACACTGATGGAGAAATCTCTACCCTAGAGGCTTCTCTTCAAACATATGCTGACACAGCAGAAGCAGATGCCAAGAGCTACACAGACCTGCTTGTTGGAGATGGAACTGTTGACGGTACTGGTGGTAACACTATTACAGACAGGATTGCTTCTGCAGTTGCAAACCTTGTAGATTCAGCACCAGCAGCTCTAGACACCCTAAACGAACTAGCTGCAGCACTTGGTGACGATGCTAACTTCGTAACTACAATCACCACATCTATTGGTGAGAAGGTTGCCAAGGCTGGGGACACCATGACTGGAGACCTGACACTTGCTCAGGACCCAACTAGTGCACTTCACGCTGCTACTAAGCAGTATGTAGACACAGCTGAGTCAGATGCAATTTCTACAGCTTCAGCAGATGCAACTTCTAAGGCTAACACAGCTGAGTCTAACGCTAATACCTACACTGATGGTGAGATTTTAACTCTTGACACATCTCTTAAGGCATACGCTGATCAGGCTGAGGCAGACGCAATTTCTACTGCTGCTGCTGATGCTACTAGCAAGGCCAATACAGCTGAAAGCAATGCAAACACCTACACCGATGGTGAAATTGCCACTCTTTCCGCTACAGTTGGTGCACTAGATACTGACGATGTTGCTGAGGGTACAAACCTTTACTTCACAGATGAGCGTGCTCAGGATGCAGTTGCAACAGCAATTGCTGCTGGAACCCACGCTAACATCACAATCACTTATGATGATGTAAACAACACAATCAGCTTTGAAGCTGAGAATGGTGTTGCAGACTCTGATACAGATGACCTTTCAGAGGGTACAACCAACCTTTACTTTACAGACGCACGTGCAGTATCTGCACTTGAGGCTGTTGTTCCTAACTTTACAGAGGTAGACATCAACTCTGTTGCTACACAGGTAGCTGCAACTCAGACAGTTGCTACAGCTAGCCAGGTAGTTGCATACAGCTTTGATTCTGGAACATACACTTCTGCTAAGTTCCTCGTAAAGGCTGACACTGGTACTCACACTGAGGTATCAGAGGTTCTGCTAACACTTGACAGCTCAAACAACATTGCAATCACAGAGTTTGCGGTAGTAGGAACCAACGGTTCTCTATCCACAATCTCTGCTGGTATGAATGGAACTGACGTAGAGCTTCTTGTTACAACTGCAAACAACAACACAGATGTAACAGTAAGCGGAACTCTACTTGTTTAAAAAAACTGAATAAAATATAAAAGGTGGGGGTGGCTACTTCGGTAGCCACCACCCAACCAAAAACTAGGAGATAATTAGATGGCAACAAGCGACAAAGACTTTAAAGTCAAAAATGGAATCCAGGTAGCTGGAGACGCAGTAATTGGTGGTACCATTTCAGCATCTGCACCTACAGCAGACGGACATGTCGCAACCAAGGGGTATGTAGATTCCCTTTCTCTACCAGTTGTTGACTCAACTGCACCATCTTCTCCGAGTGCTGGCCAGCTTTGGCTAGACACTGTATCACTAAGACTTCACGTGTATGATGGCACACAGTGGATCACACTTGCTACAAAGGCAGATGCTGATTACCTAGCAGACCACATTCACGACACAGCAATTGATGGAACTGGAAGAATCACCACAACATTTGTTGAGGGTGGAACTCCAACAACAACATTTGTTGCTACAACTGAAGCTGGAACAGCCTCTACGACTGACTGGGAAGACACTTGGTCGGGTGGAATTGTTACAGATCAATTTAACTAAAAAAAGCATTTATAATTAAATAAGTATGGGCAGAACCCATTAGGAGATAAAATAATGGCAACTAGAATGCAGCAAAGAAGGGGTACCGCAGCAGAGTGGACCTCGGCAGATCCAGTACTAGCAGCTGGAGAAATTGGTTACGAAACAGACACTGGACGTTTTAAGTTTGGTGATGGTGCTACCGCATGGAGTAGCATTGAATACTTCAGCAGTGCTAATGATATCATTGATGGTGCTCCTGCTGCCCTTGACACACTTAATGAGCTAGCTGCTGCTCTTAATGATGATGAAAACTTTGCTGCAACCGTAACAACAGCACTTGGAAATAGAGTACTTCTACGAGTTGATACCGCAGACAACTGGGCAAATAGTGCAGCATCAGATCCAATTGATGCCTACGCCCTTGTTATTGAAGCAGATACTGGCAAGGCTAAGGTAAACGGCAACGATGATACAGTTGTCTTTGCTGGCCTAGACTATCTAGCAACTGAGGTTTATGTAGACGGAGCAATTGCAGCAGCAATTCCATCAACTGTTGACTCAACTGAGATTGGATATCTTAATGGAGTAACCTCTTCTATTCAAGACCAGATCAACACACTGTCTGGAGAGCTTGACACAGCAGAAGCAGACATCTCAACTGCTCAAGCAGATATTGTTACCAATTCTGGAGATATCTCAACGCTACAGTCTAGCGTTGCAACTGCACAGACAGATATCACCAACCTGCAATCGGCAGTTACTGGTAATGATACAGACATTGCTACTTTGCAAACAGACAAGGCAAATCTTGATAGCCCAACATTCCAGGGTACCGTTGTTCTTCCAGCAACAACCTCAATTGGAAGTGTTGATGGAACTGAAATTGGTTATCTAGATGGAGTAACATCAGGAATTCAAGCTCAGATTGACGGAAAGCTTGGAACTACTACAGCTACCGCTACATATGCTCCACTCTCAGGACCTACATTTACAGGAACTGTTTCTTTGCCATCCACAACCTCAATTGGTAACGTAGATGCAACTGAACTAGGATACCTAGATGGCGTAACATCGGGTGTACAGGCACAGCTTGACGCTAAGGCAGATCTTGCCAGCCCAACATTTACAGGTACCGTTTCTGGTATCGATAAGGCAATGGTTGGCCTTGGAAATGTTGACAACACTGCAGATGCAGACAAGCCAGTATCTACAGCTACTCAAACAGCTCTAGACCTAAAGGCCAATCTTGCTGGAGCGACATTTACTGGAGATGTGACAGTTGACACCAACCTTGTTGTTGAAGGAGACTTCACCGTAAATGGTACAAACTTCTCTGCAAGTGCAACAAGCATTACAATTGAAGACAACATCGTTCAGCTAGCACACCAGAACTCAGCCAACACGGTTGACCTAGGTCTTGTGGTAGCCTACAATGACGGATCAGTAGGACACGCTGGTATCGTAAGAGACGTATCTGATGACACATGGAAGCTCTTTAAGGGAGTTGCTACTGAGCCAGCTACCACAGTTGCTTTTGCAGAGGGATCGCTTGATGACCTAGCTTTGAACAACCTAACAGCTGCTGGAGTTGTCTTTACAGACGGAACTCAGACAAAGGCTGGTGTCCCATCACTTACAGAGTTTGCAGAGAAGACTGCAAGCTACACTCTTGACACTCTTGACCACCAAGACAACATTGTCGAGATGAACTCTGCTAGTGCAACTACCTTTACAATTCCAACAGACGCTGCACTGGCATGGCCAGTAGGAGCATCAATGGATATCTTCCAAACAGGTGCGGGACAGGTAACAATCTCTGGAGACACAGGTGTTACTGTAAACTACACACCAGGAAACAAGCTCCGTACTCAGTGGTCTTCTGCTACAATATTAAAGAGGGCATCAAACAGCTGGGTAATCTATGGAGACCTTACAGCTTAATAACTAAATAAGAAATTGACAGGAGAAATTAATGGCTAAGAAAGAAGCAGGTGGAAAGTCCTCTCAGCAGAATGACTTTCTACAACCACTAGCACCAACACTAAGCAGTGCTACAAATGTTGGAACAGGCAGGGCATACAATAACGGTGCTATTGAAGTAACATTTTCTCTAGATCCGCTATCTCCTCCTGCAACTTCTTATAATGTTTACGACAGCGGAAACAACCTGCTTGGATCTGGAAGCTCTTCGCCATTTACCGTAACTGGACTATCATCAGATACATCCTACACCGTATATCTTACTGCTGTAAACAATTCTGGAGAGTCAGACCCTTCTGGAACACAAACAGTTACAGTTACAACTGTACCAGCTACCCCAAGTGCTCCAACAGCATCCTCTACAACAGCAGATGTTGATGACGTTTCTTGGACAGCACCATCAAACGGTGGATCAGCCATTACCCTATATTCTTGGGAGTGTGATGATGGAAAGTCTGGAACTGATACTGGCACATCAATTACAGTTGCTCAGGAGGGTACAGGTAGCTCTACAAATGCATACCGTGTCAAGGCTACAAATGCTAACGGTGATTCAGAGTTTTCAGCTTACTCTAATGCCGTTGATACCGTTGCACCATTCTTTCCACCATTCTTCCCGTTCTTCCCCCCATACTTCCCGCCATTCTTCCCATTCTTCCCCTTCTTCCCTTACTTCCCACCGTTCTTCCCATTCTTCCCGTTCTTCCCTTACTTCCCACCGTTCTTCCCATTCTTCCCACCGTACTTCCCACCATTCTTCCCATTCTTCCCGTTCTTCCCACCATTCTTCCCACCGTACTTCCCACCGTACTTCCCACCTAGGTTCGGACCATACTTCCCACCATTCTTCCCATTCTTCCCACCTAGATTCACTAAGTACTTCCTCTAATAGGTAGCACAAAAAGCCCAGGGCACTAGTCCTGGGCTTTTGTGTTATAATAGTGTTATGAATGATTGGCATACAAAAGATAGATCAGAAACATCTAGTAATAGGATGACAACAAGACAAACTGTAGAAGGTGTTACGGTAGAGAACCCAGCATTAGGCATTAATCTTTATAAAAATGCAATATCAGCTGAAAACTGTCAAAAAATTATTAACACTTTAGAAAATAATTTAGGACCAGATAAAAAGTATGACTGGCAACCTGCCATGGTAACTGAGGCAGACACCCCAGAAACATCTGCTAGACATTGTGTAGATTTTAAAATAGGCAAACACTTTAAGACACTGGGTGCCATAGATGATTTAAACAAAGAGCTGTACGAAGCTCACGAAATAACATTTGATTCAATTTTTCCAATATCTCAAGACTATGGACGTTATTGGGGCGTTGGGGTAAACTATTTTGAATCATTTAATTTTGTAAAATATGATGGGCCAGGAACTCATTTTAAAGTACATGCAGACCATGGTCCTGCTTATGTTTGTACTGTTTCCATTGTTGCTTATCTTAATGATGACTATGACGGAGGAGAAATTTATTTCCCTAGGTTCGATCTAACCATTAAGCCAGAGCCAGGAGATGTAGTAATTTTTCCATCCACATATATTTATGAGCATGCATCACAACCAATGATTGGTGGAACCAAGTACTCTGTCGTAGTAATGACAGACTACAACGATAGGGGAAACCTAAGGTACCACCCATATCGTCAAGAAGACCAGAAAGTAATATATTAAGGTAAAACATGGTAGATAAACTAACAGCCACAGAGGGCAAAGAAGAACACGAAGACATCCAAAAAAGAATTGAAAGATTCTATACTATTGACAAACAGACCTGGTCAAAAGTAGAAGAAGTCGGGCCAGGAATCTTTAAATTTAGCGACAATCTTCCAAAAGATATGAATATTATTCAACGACTAGAAGAAGTTATCCTAGATCCATCTAATCACTATAGCTATATGGATGCTATGGTAGGATATGGAATGAAAATTCCAGAGTATCGTGACTGTGTAGATTTTAAGTATAAGAAAACTGATATCGAGCATGATAAGTCAGAAGCTAGCCTAAAGCTGCAACAGTTATGGCAAGATGTATATGACAGAAATGTGCAGGCTGTTAAGTATTACGCAAGGCACTTTAATATTGGAGAACTTAGATACTGGGAAGCTATGAACTTTGTAAGATACGGCCCTGGGCAGCACTTCCAAGAGCACTCGGACAACGGGTACTCCTATAACTGCATTGTATCCCTAGTTTCATATCCAAACGACGATTATGTTGGCGGGGAGCTTTATTTTAGACAACAAAATCTAACACTAACACCAAAAGCAGGAGATCTTTTTGTCTTTCCGTCTAACTATATGTATGCTCACAGAGCAATGCCAGTAACTGAAGGTGTTAAATACTCTATCGTAACTATGCTTGATTACTCAGACAAGTATCACAGGCCTGAATTTTATCAAGAGACTGGTAGCTAATGCAGATAAATGTTTACAAGGGCTTTAAGGATAAGCCAGCGATTATTGATCAGCTGGCCTTAACTAGAGATTGGATGGATTTTACTTTTGATAGACACGCCTATCATTGCTTTCCAATGACCCTTGCAAATAGGTTAGGATGGGGAATTTCTTTCCCAGAAGATATTGTTATTAAATGGGACGGGATTAATGATTCTACACCAGACCATGTTGAAATAATTAAAGGACACGATTATGTTTACGGGGGCAGGGGAAATAGTACAATAAGTTTTTCTACAGGGCTAGTGTTTAATTCAGAAGAAAACGTAAGTCTGCTAACCATGCCAGTTCCAAATCAATTTATTCGTGGAACACAATGTATCACAACAATAATTAGCACTTCTGTGCTTGTAGGGGACATCCCAATTGCCTGGATGATAACAGAGCCCCACATAGAAATTACAATACCAGCTGGAACCCCAGTTGCAGCGATTGTTCCAATTTCACTTTCAGACGTTCAGTCTTATGATCTAACAATTCATTCGGGGTCACCAGAATATATGAAAACTGCTGAATGGAATAATAGAATGCAAGAGCGAGGCAGAGTTTCTCAAGAAAAGAATCAGGCAGGAGAGTGGACACATTATTATCGAGATGCCACAGACCATACAGGAGAGCCCCTAGGCAAGCATGAAACCAAAAAGATTTTAATGAAAGTAACAGACCTATCAGATGAATAAAATTATTAAATTTATTAATACACGAGCCTGGTCAAACATGGATAGTCCATCGGCCCCAGCACCCGCAGGTCAAAAAAATATTCCAGAGTGGTATCGTGATGCAGATAGGTTTGCCAAAATGCCAAACGGAGATCATTACGTAGACCCAATGAATCAGGGTAAAATTCCAACATGGAAGGCCTGTCCAGCCATATATGACATAATGACCACTGGGTATGTTTTTAGAACGCCATGCGATATTGAATTTAAAAAAGTAAATGGTAAAATTACTGGAAAAACGCTAGATTCAAGCTATGCAGATTTTTTGCACTCTAGAGACCCTATGCCACAGTTTGTCGTACCACATGGCTATGATGAAGTGCACTTTGCATGGTACTCTGACTGGACTGTCTCTACTCCCGAAGGATATAGCGTTTTATACTCTCAACCATTTGGAAGATATGACCTACCCTTTATGACAACTAGCGGAATTATAGATAATGACAAGGTGGCGATGTCTGGCACAATGCCATTTTTTATACAAAAAGGCTGGGAGGGCATTATTCCAGCTGGAACCCCCTATTCACAACTAATCCCCTTTAAAAGAGAAGACTGGGATTCTGAGTGGGACAAGCAAAGCCCCCTAGATATTCATAAGAAAAAAATGGATGCCAATAGGACTTTTCGTGTAAAAGACGGTGGCGTTTATTTGAAAAGTTTTTGGTCTAAAAGAAAATATAGCTAAGTTAATCGTGATATAATGTAGCTATGGAAAATCAAACATTAGCAAATGATATAAATCACGGACCTGAGCCAGAAAGAATCTCCATTACCCCATCGGGATATTATGGAGACTCTGCCGATATGATACAGGCTAGAGAAAACTTTATGACTGAGGAAGAGCTGACAAAGCTAAATGATTTTATTCGCAACAACACAGTCTGGGACATCACAGAAACTCATTATAATGACGAAGGAACTGTGATTTATGATTCCGATTATTGGAAAGATCGTGTAGCCTGCTATCCTTCAATAGCAAAAACTAACACAGAAGTTCCCGACATTATTGAGGGAATGGTTGCTAGGCTTAAAAAAGAGGTAGATGCATTTTATAGAGTAGATGCCTGGCCAACAAGCCCAGCAATGGTAAGATGGCTGCCAGGCCAACTACAAATGCCACACGCAGACAAAGAGTTGCACGTAGGAGACGATGCGGGCAAGCCAAATGATTTTCCTTGGTATGATCTAGCAGGACTATTTTATATTAATGATGATTACGAAGGTGGAGAGTTATATTTTCCAAATCAAGGAATTCAGTTTAAGCCCAAAAAGGGAGCTGCATACTTTTTTCCAGGAGACATGAATTTTATACATGGAATTACAGCAGTAGAGTCTGGCATCAGGTACACAGTACCGTTTTTCTGGACTATTCGTAAACACTATACTGAAGAAGAGTGGGCTGAAAAAATGGCTTTAGAGGAGCAAGAGTAATGGCATATATTTACACAGATATCAAAGATGAAGACTTTATTGTTTGGAAAGATGAACCAAATGATAACCCAAAAAGTATTTTGGGAGTTAAAGACAATAGAATTGTAGAAATTCCAAATTTTGTAGACGATGAAACCGCAGACAGCATGGTAAAATATTTTGAGCACTATGCTGAAATGTGGGGACACATTGCATTTTACGGCTCATCTGGAATGGGAATTATGCCAGATGATCCGACAATTGACGATTTTAATTTGCCCAGAAACTTTTTTGAACAAATCAAAAATGCTTATCAAGCAACCGTAGCACACGTATTTGGAAGGCCAGTAAAGCCTAACACATCTCATGCACAAAAGTGGATGGTTGGAGGATTTGCAGCCCCACATTCAGATAACTCTGATTTTGAAGGAGTCCCAAACTCTTTTCAGATTAATAAATACGTAGGCATTTTATATCTAAATGATGACTACGAAGGTGGACACCTATACTTTCCAGATCATGATATAGACTTTAAACCACAAAAGCTTTCATTTATTGTTTTCCCAGGTGGCGTTGAAAATGTACATGGTGTTAGCGAAATTACTGAAGGCACTAGGTACACAATGGTTTCTTTTTGGGACTATGAAGAAGCAGAATACTCTGAAGAGCAACTTGAGGCTTTTGAAGAAGAACTCAAGATTGTTCGTGAAGAGCAGGCAAAGCAGAGAGAAGAGTGGGAAAGCGGAAACAAGTATGCATAGGAGATAGCATGTTAGACGTAGAAAAGATTATTCATAAAGACGATATAGTAGAATATCCAGGATTTTTAAGTCCAGAAGAGTCGCAAAGGCTTATTGATTATTATGAGAGCGATGCAGACTCCTGGGAGCTAACATGCTTTTTTAATGCTAGAGTAATGGATCCAAGGGCACCGATGGCTAAGGGTGTGTATCCAGAAATTAATGATGATTACTTTAATGGTCTTAGAGAAAAGGCAAAAGAGTATGGAGAGGCCGCTATGGGCAGAGGTTTGAGAAATCTTACTCTTAGTGCACACAAGTGGCTACCAGGAGCCTTTGCTTCAGATCATGCAGATAATGCGGAACTTGATGGAACTCTGAATGCATGGCAAGAAAATAAGATGGTAACCATTATTTATCTTAATGATAATTATGAAGGTGGGGAGCTAACCTTTAGGGACCACGGGCTTTCAATTGCACCAAAACAGGGAACTATGGTTGCTTTTGACGTAGGATTTGGAAATATTCACGGGGTTAATGAAGTAACCTCTGGGGAAAGATGGACAATGCTCTTGTCGTGGGATTGGGCAGACTCTGTGTATCCAGAAGGATTTTTGGAACAGCTAAAGGCCGAAAGAGACGGTATGTTGCCAGAACAACAGGTGCAAAGACAACAGTGGTTAGAAACGGGTGACCCAGGATTTTAATATGATTAAAGATATTCCTTATAAAGAAATTTTACCAAGGGTATTTGTATATCCTGGACTTATTTCTAATCATAAAGAATACTTGGCAATTCTTGATGGACTTCATAATGGTAAAAGAAAGCGATATCTATTTAAAGAGCCCGAAAATTGGAGCATTTTTGGAACCACTATGTCTTATGAGGCAAGATTTAATGAAACTCGTCTTCTAGAGGATGTTACTAAAGCCATACAAGAAAATCCTGAAAACGAAAAAGACATTCTTGCAGAAAAGAAAATGATTGAAGAAATTGAAAATGCATTTCTAATATCAACAGAACATTATTTACAACACTTTCAGCTAACTGATGCAGCAAAAGATTGGATAATTTCTGCACCATCTTATGATAGGTATACTCCAACACCAGAGGAGCATATCAATGGAAAAGATCACGGCCAAAGACTTGCTATGTCTCACCATAGCGACTACCAAATAGAGCGTGAAGAGATGCCAGGGTTTAAGTATGTGCTAACAGTAACTCACTATATAAATGATGATTATGACGGCGGAGAAGTAAGATTTTTAAACTCTGGTAAAGAA
>Ga0099848_1000224_pt1 | contig 25236 bp, 32 predicted proteins | sample CB_VirMetaG_3_FD_78179 | JGI IMG/M metagenome (GOLD analysis project Ga0099848, IMG submission 78179) | Freshwater to marine saline gradient viral communities from Chesapeake Bay - CB_1508_1S Viral MetaG | ecosystem: Environmental > Aquatic > Marine > Coastal | place: USA: Chesapeake Bay...
GTAATATTTGGAAAAGCTGAATAAAATAACAGAAAGTTACAATGCATGCAAGCGGAACAGAAGTAATTAATCTTGAGGGAGGAATCGATTATACACCGACATTTATTAGCACAGATAAAAGATCTCCGGCTGGAAGCACAACGTCAATCGGTTATTGGCAGATTGGAGCAGATGCTCAGTATGGATATACTCATGGGCCAATATATCAGATAGAATTTCTAGATGTAGCCGAGCCTGTCGGAGCAAGCGTAGCTTTTATTGCTATTTGGGGAGTAGACAATCAAGGAAGTCCAGCGATATATCCGATCTCTTATTTCTATGATGCCGCCGGATCAGTAAGCATCCCTAGAAAAATTGATATCCTTCTAAAGAAATTTGAATTTTGGGATTCAAATCTAGACGATATCACAAGCGCGGTCGATGCTAGCCTAACCTATGTCGTTGGTTACAAAAGAAGAACATTCCCTCTATCTCTATAATGAAAAGGCTTAATGAAAATAGCATTTCACCAATGGTAAATCGAGGAGATTTTACCAGAGGTATTCCTTTTTATGGAACTAAGGGAGATTTTAATTTTACAGTAGGTCGTAGCAAGTTTACTCCAGGAATATCAATTAAGCAGACTCCGCTTACCGATATGTCAGTTAATGGAGACCCAGGATACACGCAATTAGATCGACTTGTAGCACAATTGCGACATTTTTTTAAACCTGGAGACAGAGTTAGGGGGCTTGTGATTAATTCTCAATTTACGAGCGAAAATGGAAAGATCGTCGTTGGTAAGCTTTACAAAGTTCGACCAGATTATTCAAATGATCAAGTTCGAGTATGGATCAAGGATCCTCGTACATTAAAGGTCAAAGAAGTATATGTTGACTCTATCGAACGTATCTATGAATCTCAGCATCGCGCACTAAGTTTTTCTCAATTCTTAGGTTCATAACAAGCAACCCTTAAACCGGTTTAAGCTTTTATCGTATAAAATAGATAAAATAAAAACCAATATGGGTATCGAATTTGATCCAGATGACGTTCGTCAACATCTTATAGAACAGGACAAAAAGCACGGTAAAAATACAATAGTCGAAGAAGTAAAAACCGGCGATTCCGTGAGTGAAGAACCTGTAAATAGTTTAGGTAAAGCATCAACTTTCTATAATAATCCTCCCGAATTATCTGCCGCTTCTGAATCTCCTTGGAAGCTCCTTAGTTTTGATTCACTTCCATCTAAGGGAATGTTCTATCCAAAGGACTCTGAACTTCTTCTAAGATCCGCAAAAACCAAAGAGATCAGGCACTGGTCGACGATCGATGAAAAAGATCCTCTCGATGTAAGGGAAAAGATAAACTTTATCTTAAACTCATGTACACGATTTAAAATTAAGGGAAACGCAGTTCCATTAAATTTTAACGATTTTTTAGAAATCGATAGATATCACATTCTTTTTAGAATTTACGAGCTCACGTTTTTTAATCAGGAAAATAAGTTATTTGCCAACATTAAGTGTAAAAACGATCAATGTGGCCATATCAATCGAACACAAGTCCAAAGTAAAAATCTAAAGGGCTTTGAATTTCCAACTGAGGTCATGAAATGGTATTCACCAGAAGAAAGGTGTTTCGTAATTAATTCTGAAAAACTTGGAGAAACTCTGAGAATATACATGCCAACCTTAGGCTCAGAAGAAAGAATTAGACAAAAAAGAAAAGAAGAAATAGGCATTTCAAAGGAAGATGCTTCTTCATTTTATCGACATGCGAAATACTTAATCAAAGATTGGAGGAGAGCTGATTCTAGGTCAATAGGCGATCTTCGAATGAATATGCTAGATTGGTCGGAAAATAAGTTTCTAATAATTCACAAGTTTACTGATTTTCTTGAAAAAAATAGATTAAATCAAGCAGTATCAATTTGCGAAAAATGTAGAACACAGACGGAGAGCCATATTTTTTTGGGAGGAAGCTTCACTGTCAAAGATATTTTCATTATTTCAGCTGGACTTGATGAACTTATTTGAGCTTAATGCTCGGATGGCGGTGAAGCTTAATCAATCGTTAGATACTCTATATGAACTTGAATATATGGAGTATTCAATACTATTAAATATCATAAAGAAAGAAATTGATGAAAAAAATGAAAGTATTCAAAATCTTTCAGAAATTCAACAATCTCCTCAAGTAAAAGTCAATTTACCTGAAGGTATCTCTCTTAAATAAATAATAAAAAATTAGGCGATTATGTCTAAAAAGCGTAAAGGCAACAGAGAGGATAGCGAACCTGAAAAGATCGATGATAATGTCTCCCAAGACTTTAGTAGATTTAATTTTGATAAGCCCGACCTAGATGAACTTGAAAGAAGGAAAAAAAGTCAGCTTAACGATTTACTAGAAGATTATCAAGCCGGAATCATTGATTTAGACGAGTATAATGAAGAATCAAACTATGTGATAAATGAATATGAAGATAGTGTGAGCGACTATCGAAATATTTATGGAGAGTCCTTTGAATCTCCAGTAAATGATGCGGCTTTGACCAGTGTTCCTGGAGAAATAGTTATCCCTGAAACAACTTCAAGCCTAGTAGAATTTCCTAAGGAGGAAGCGATTGAGATTGAACCACAAATATCAATTAATCTCGAAAGCTCTCCAATGGCAGACGCGTCAAATACTCCAGTAATTCCAATCGAACCTGCAGTAATTAATCAGAGCCAGCCTGTAAATTTACCAGATATATTAGAAGAAACTACTAAACCTGTAAATCTACCAGATGTCTTAGAAGAAACTACTAAATCTGTTATTGGCGGGCAGCCGGATGAAATAGTTAAAGCGACTTCAACCTTAATAAACGAGAACGATGCATATCGAATGCTTTTTGGAGAAGACTTTGTAAGAAGGTCTATGCTTAATGAATTAAATTCAACTGTTGAAAACGAGTCTAACTTAGAAAGTCAACTAGCAATTGAGTCAAATACGATCAATAGTATTAATAAAACAAATGAGACGACTTCAAAGCTAATAGAAAAGACTTCACTCCAAGATAAATTGAATTTAATCAGAGAAGAATATAACTTTAGTAAGTCTCCGCAAGATACTGATTCGACTGAGGAGGTCGCTCAATCTAAAATTGAGTTACCTGAACCAGCCACTCCTTCTGTTCCAATGACACAAACTACGGCCAGTGTTCAAGAAAGTCGATCTATTCAGGAGATAGAGCCAGTCTCTTCTCAAACCTCCGAAGAAGTTTCCGTTCCTGCTAAAACTGTGAATGAAGTTTCAGAAAAATCAGAGAGTTCTACGCCAGCTCCAATAAAAGTGAACACCGAGATCGATTTATCTTCTCTTGAACAAAGATTAGCGAGAATAGAGTATGCATTATCATTTCCATTAGAAGTAAAAATAGTTAACTAATGAATATTTCAGAAAATCATAAACTTGAATTAATTAATCTTACTGAAAGATATAAGAGTCTTCGTGAATTACTTGTTGAGTTACAAGAAAGGGCTGACACTCTTTCCAGAGCACAAAAAGAAATATCTGAGAAACTTACAGAAACTCGAAGATATGAGCAGACTTTAATAAATAATATTGAAAAGGAGATCGGCCGAAATCTTTCTCAAGAAGACCTTCTAAAAATATTAACTAAAATTGAATAAAGACAAATTCTACCTGATCGTAATATTAATATTGATCGGTGGACTGGGATATCTTATTTGGAAGACGGATCGTCTTCAAGCTTTGGCTGATGAACGTAACGAGGAACTAAAAAAATCAATAATCGCGTCAGATACTCTTCTTATGGAGAGTGAAGGACGATATGCAAAACTGGTCGATTATTATAACTCTTCTCAAGATCTAAATGAACAATTAAAGGACTCCAATCGTGAGTTATACAAGTCGATTAAAGCGCAAGATGAAAGAATCTTAAGTCTTACATCGAGCATAATATCTCTTAGAGGAAAAATCGATGATGGTTTTGGAAGTATCAATACGACTGATACTACTAAGATTGATCTTCAACTTACTTATCCAGATCAAATAGATCCATTTATTACTTGGAACGGATCGATAAATCGACTCACGGCCAGATATACTGGTGAGTGGGCCTTCAGTAAATTACCGATTGAACTCGTGGTAACTGAAGAGTCTCGGGGCATATGGAAACACCGAATCATTGGGCCAGAATGGTTTAAAGTCGATTCGCTTAGTGTTAACAGTCTTCCACCGGATGATTATGCTCAAAACAAAGAGCGTGATATTCAGTTTATGGTTGGCGCAAACTATGCGCGTAGTCTTTCATCAGATGGAATAAATGCAGTAGGTATTGGCGCCGGAATAAATATTTTAAACCAGCATACGCTACTGCTTGGAGCAAATAGCTCACAACAGGTGACTTTTGGATATTATTACAAGATAAAGTCATTAAAAAGAAAGTAAATTATTATGAGAGTCAGTCGATTCATAAGCCTTACTGAATATTGCGTCGTCGAGTATATGTCAGATCCATTGGGTTCGCTTGACTATTATACAGACGACTTCATTCTACTACAAAACGATCACCTCGATATCCACCAGATATTCAATGATGATTCATCATACAGTTCAACTCGAAATATTAAAGACTTAACGGTTGTACCGATAAGTTCAAATACTTATGCTTATCTAGATAGTGAAAAAATTCCGGATTATTTAGCATATGATTCTGAATTCACACAGACTTCCATTACTGGATATAATGTTGTGATGGACAAAGTAAGATTTCATTTTGTCGCAGGCTTTGATTTTGATGACTTCAAAGCTTTAATTTTAAATGTTACACATGAGGAAAATACTGGAAAAACCAATGTTTTTGCAAGCGTACTACTTGCTCCTGAAACTATTGCAGAACTTATTATATTTAATCCAAAGCCTCTATTCTTAGGAAATGCTTCATTTGATAGGTATGTAGATTTATTAGTCCCTTCAATTAAGAATATTAATGAGGAATTTGTAACGTCGCCGACTCCTGCATCTACCTTTGTGGCCGCGATAACTCCAAATTCTTCCAATTACAATGGATTCATTTACAATAACCAGATTTCAATAGGTCTCGGTGAATGCGAACGACGTAAAACCATTAATACTCCTGCGACAACATATGATTCGTTTGAAGTATCTGAATTTTACACGGCCCAGCTGTCTCAAACAAATGAGTTTGATACTACTGGAGCAACAATATATGAATCAACTGTTGGAGATTATCTAGAGTTTTATCTAACATTCAATGGAGGATTTCCATCAGATTTGATATCTATTTTAAATGCGCGTAATCCATCTGATGATTGGATTGTAATTCATCAAATCAGTGTATTCGAACAGATTGGGACAGCTTTTCTTAATACTTCACGATTTGTATTTTTCCAAGAAGAGGCGTTTGATGAGCCAAATATATTTAGGCCAGTCCTTAAAAATGCTGAGTCGGCTGTGAGCATGAGCATTGATTATATCGCAAGATTAACTAATCGAAGAAATGGAGAGCAAATCATCCGTGAAGCATCATTTGTTCTTACTTCTCCTAAGAAATACGGAAAGAACTTGATAAAAATCAATTTACTTGATTCTCCACAGTCCCAGAAGATATACAATAAGATCATTAAAAAGAATTTTGAATCTACTAAATTATTCATCGATCGATCTCTTGAGCAGGCAACTGAACTTGCCACATCGCCTACTGTAACCACTCAAACGACGGTCGAATACATTCCTATTTTCTTTAATAATAATAATGTTTCAGTCTCGATTGACAGTTCATTAATTAAAGTAAAAGACAGCACCGAAGAAGTAATCTTTGGTCAAGGAAAGCTTAGATTTATACTTTCGCCATTTGACAATGTTATAAAACTAAAAGTTTACACAACCAATTCTTCAAGTTCAAAGAAACAACAGGTCCCAATGGATCTAAATGTTACTTCACCGGATTACAGACTTGTTTTTGAAACAGACAGCGGAAAGATTTCGATCGCTAATTCAAATGATCCTATTCAAGAAAACCTATCGACTGGGCTTATTGCGTTCAACGTATCTAAAAAAGACAGCGAATCGATATTCAATTCAAATAATCGAACCGTTTATTTAGTGTCAGTTTCACAAGACGGTAAAGAAACATTAATGTACACTGGAGAATGGAGACGACCTACTGAGCAATCTGATGTAGATTCGGCAATTGCTCTAATCAGAGAAGAATCAAATGTGCAAAATGAAACTCAAACTGCACTAGACGAGATAGCCAACAAACCACAAATCGTCAAACTTCCAGGTAAATTAATCAGGGATCTTGCTCCAGTTAAGGGAAGAGCGACTCCTTCTGTTGCAAATAAATTTGGAATTAAGCAGTCAAGATCAATCAAAACAAACTCTAAGAACGCTAAGTAATTATAGGAACACCGATTATTTATGCTAATTCTAAGATAAATAAACTAAAATAAATCATCGTAGAATGACTCAATATATGCAAAAAATACTAGAAGGCGTCAAAGCAAATACTGCGATTATGTCCGAACCTCTAGTAAAGATGCTAGTCGAATCGACTGATAAATCAATAGCATTGGGAGAGAATCTGCATTATGTATACCTCCAATTTAGAAATGGACTATTTCAAATAAATGAAAAAATTGAGTCGGTCGAATTAGATTCTATCGTTTCTCAAATCAAGATAAACGAAGATTCTTTAGATTCTAAAATCGATAGAATCGCTAGATCTGCAAATCTATCAAGTCGTCTTGAGATTATTAGAGAATCAAGCGCCTATTTGAATCCAGTAGTTCAAACTAAAACTTCTGAATTTGAGTCACATGTAAATAAAGGCATTCCTGATTTTGCATTATGCGAATCATTCGTTAATGTATTTAGCAATTTCACGTACGATAAATCAATAAAAACTCAAGTAGAAGAAGTTAAAATGTTCATAAATGAGAACAAATCAACAACATTAATGCTTAATGCAATTTATCAAATGGCAGGCATTAATTCTAACGTATATGAGTCAGTTATTGAAGATCTTAAAACGATGTTAGTTAATGAAAGTTATTCAGCTAACATTCTTAAGCTTAAATATGGAAATACTGTTCCAGTCGTTAGCGAACTAATCGATCAATTACAAATCAATGAGTCGGCGAAGTCACATAACTTTAATCTAGGATCGGGCAATCATGATACAAATGTTGCAAATTTAATCGTACCTTCTCTTAAGATAAACGAAGGAGTGATTTTATATGTCAATGATCGCTTTTTATCCATTCAAGAGTCTAACTCACTTAGCGGAAATGAAGTTAAAGTTCACGTCGATGAAAATTTCAAAATTGCAGACATTGATCCAGAATACGTTCGCAACAAATACAATTCTTTTTATCAAATTTGCGAATCATATTTTCATCTAGGATTCAAAAGAAGCTCTGATGGACTTGGCGTAGAGTCTAGCAACATTAGAAACCTTAAATTGGGCTTGAAATTGAACGAAGAAAACGCGTTAGATTTTTATGTAAATGACACGAAGATCGGAGATATTTCACAGGCAACTACACAAATTCATGAGTCTATTTCTCTACAGCCGACTAAAATCAAGGAGATGGTAAATCATCTCTTAGAAAATTCAGGTGCCATCTATAATATTGAATTCATTAAAGAAGTTTGGAATGATCGAATTCTTAAAGAATCTATGATTTTTGATCTAAATGGAACCTATTACGTTTGTGAAAAATTAAATCCTGTTGAGACTGAATGGAATAAGAAAACTCCAGTTGAGCTCTATGAATATTTTAAAGTTAACTATCAATATGATATTCGACCGGCTCTTGGAGAGAAGCTTACAACTGATGAGCAACGAATCAAACATATTTCTGAACGTCAGACGCAGACTCTTGCAAACATTGAGAAATTAGAACTTTCGATCAAAAAGCTTGATGAAGCTTGCGCAAACTCAACAATCGACAAGGAGTATCGATCTCAGCTTGAAGAATTAAGAGAATCACTAAGCCACTCTATAAATCAATTAAGAGACGAATACATTAGCCTTGATCTAATGAAGAAATAATAAAACCAACTAATTCTTTAAATAAAGCGACATTTTTTTGTCGCTTTTTTAATTTTAAGAGAATTCATAGTATAATTACCATACAATAACTTTTTAAAAATTCACGCTAGATGGAACAAATCAAAGTAGGTCCTATTCAGACCGCTCCAAAGAATGCTGAAGTGACTCAGCTGATTCGTAGCCAAATCAACAAAATGAAGGTTGGCCAATTTTTCAAAGTCCATGGAGTTGACCGTCCGACTGTAAATTCATTACGAGCTTCGATCTCGTATTACAGCAAGAGCGACAATTTTGCAGTAACCACCAGGTTCAATTCGGCCGACTCATCAATGAGTATTTACCGAACTCGAAAAAACTTAAAGTAATTTCCAACACTAGAAAAGCCACCACTAAAACTGGTGGCTTTTTTCTAGTATAAAATATAAGAAAATCATTAAAATGGATACACGAATTGACTTTGAAACTGCCAAAAAATTCGATCAGCTTGAAAAAGTAGATTGGCCTACAAGATACGGCAATTTTCAATTTTACGTAAGAAAGGGTCTCACCGAAGTTCAATATAACGTCGGTCAAAATTTTTCAAGAGGACCAAACAGCGGTGAGTATATTTACCCATTTGTTTCTCCTAGAATCGGGCCTGCAATGAATTTGAACGAAGTTCTAAATCATGAAGATACGTGGATGGATATTGGTGGCCATCTAGGACTGTTTGCAATTCGTTTTGCTGCTCAATTTCCAAAAATCAAAAGAATCGTTTCATACGAAGCTCTTCCACATAATGTATCATTTGCGGTTGAAAATCTCAAACTGAATGCAGTTGATGACCGTTGCGAAATGGTACAAAAAGCTATCGTGCCTAATCATGAACCTGAGATTGAATTCTTTATTTCATCGGATTCAGGAAAGCACTCAATTCTTCCGGTTCGAGGCCGTGATAATATCAAGGTACCTGCAGTAAATATCAATGATGCTATCAAAGAAAATGGCGTAACTGCGATTAAGATGGATGTTGAGGGGGCCGAATACGATCTAATCAAAGCAGTTGATGATTGGTCAAACATTCGTGTTGCGATCATTGAATGGCATTTCAACGCAATGAAGTCGCTTAAGCCTGGTGTAGAGAACTCACGAGTGAACATGTTCAATGAGATCATGGACATCATGAAAGCTAACTTTGACACCATTCGAGTTATTCCAGGTATAGAGCACAAGAAGACGTTTATCACTCACTTTGCGGCTATTAAAACAAAATGATTGTAACTGAAAGCCCATATAGACTTTTGCAAGAGATATACAACGAGCATCCATGGAGGATGCTCGTTTGTTGTATAATGTTAAATTGCACAAATCGAAAACAAGTAGATCGTGTGCGATTTAATTTCTTTGAAAAATATCCATGCCCAGTGAAAGCCGTGCTTGCGGATACGTCTGAGATGGCCGAGGTCATTGAACATCTTGGATTTAAAACAAAAAGGACAGCTACCTTAATTCGATTTTCAGAAGAATTCCTAAATAAGGATTGGACTGAGCCAATTGAACTGCATGGGATAGGAAAATATGGGCAGGACTCTTGGGAGATATTTCAAAAAAGTAATCTTGCGGTGGAACCAACTGATGGCGTGTTAAAGAAATATTTAGAATGGGCAAAACAACAATCTGTGTGTCCAATTAAAATAACTGATTTTGCATGAGAGATGCAACAAATATTAAAGACCTAAAATTTGAAGTGAATGGTCATCCAGCTAAAGCAAGCGATGTATGGCTCTCTCAAAATGGAGAATACTTCGTTTCATTAAACTACAACAAACTTTGGCTGAACGTGCATATTAATGATCTTAAAAATTACATAAAAGAAAAATGAATAAGTACTACGCTCGAAAAAAGGATGGTGAGATTCTTGTTAAAAATGATAATGGCACATATAGCTTCATTAGCTCTCTAAAACTGAATAGTATTTCTCAATACCCAGCAGAAGCTATCGTGAATAATCCTAATTTTATGCCGATACTTGAATCAGATTTTCCTACGATGGAAGCGCGTAGTGAACAATATTACGCGTTCTTATCTTGGCATACTCGGAGCGATGGCCATGGTGGAATAAAGGGAGGAACCTTTGAGGAATGGTTAAAACTAACTAATCAGACTAAAATATAAGAGACTATGAAGGCACTATACGCATATTTCGGTTTACTTGAACTACATACTATTGACTCTCCAGGACACTCTTTATACCAGCTTGGATTAATGGATCAACTTGCCGTTCAATTCTCAATAAAAAAGTTCGATTTCTATTCATATTATCCAAAGGAATTAATCGAAGACCATATCGCATCGAACATCTTTCCTTCTACTCAGCTGGGAGAAATATTTGAAGAGACTCGAAATGAGTTAATCGAGCAATATGCTCTTGATCTAAATAATGTATTAGATAACGTCGTTGCCAAGAAATACGATAAACTTTTCCTAAAGGCTAGATTTAGAAATCTTTCTACACTATCTAAAAAATGGAAAGATGCGCTGGCTTTTGAAACGATAATCGATACTGCAGTCGGGGCTGGCTATTCAAAGGATCAAATAATCATATTGGATACAGATCTTTCATTGACTGAAAAATTTGTTAATGACTATCGAGAAAAGATAACTATTTTGACTCCGTCGATTGATATTCCTGGAATATCTGAACGCTTTCTTAAAAAGTGCGTCGATTCTAATTTAAGTAACTACGAAACGCTTAAAAATAGAAAAGGATTAGGAATAGTATTTTATGGCAACATAAATACTTCTTCATACAAGTCAGGTAACTCAAAAACTAAACTCTTACCTGAGATCTTATTTCAACTTAGCGGAGATGGCGTGTTGGGTCAACTTCTTGGAGAATTAACGATCATTTCTAAACCCGCCGATGCTCTTGGTTTCATGTCAGAATCTTCAAAAAACATAAACAGGTGCGATCGGCCTCGAATATGGGATTGTCTTGAAAGGGATACCGTGATGCTTAATATCACCAAAGACAAGTACGACACGACTAAATTTATTCCAGCTAGAATATATGAAGCCTTAATATTTGGCCTTATTCCAGTTTCATATAAGTTTGATTGGCTGTGTCCGGCTTTTTCATTCAATAATACTGAAGACTTGGTCGAGATATTGAAATATCTTGATGAATGTTCAATTGACGACCTTAAGGGTGCATATACTCATTTCGTTAATAGTTATTTAGAGCACAGCTTGCGAGATAAATAATAAGAAAGCACTCGCAACATGCGCCACATCGCTAGTTATGAAACGAATGAGCAATCTGTCGCTCTAATCAATACATATTTCTCAGAATATTCCCAAATTTTTGAGAATGCAGTATCCATTCCAGCGATACGCGCTGAATTGAGATTTATTGATAAAATTGAACAGTGTTTACCTAAGGATGAAGTATTTGACTTCCACTTTGATACTATACTTAATAAAGGAGGAAAAGCAATCTCAGAATATTACTCGAGCCTTTCTGGTAAAAACTCCCAGTTCATTAATGATATCAAAAAGCATTTTACTAGCGATCAACTAGGGATCCTCAATGAGGCTATTTCTGAATTAAAGGAAGTATTACATGGTCTAACCTTTAATCAATTAAATGAACAGGTGGCCGGGCAGGCATCCGACATCTTATCGGATATTCGACGTCGTTTACCTGAATTAAGCAAAACGCCACCATCCATTAAAGGTTCTGCAACAAATGATGCTATTTCTACTCCAGAAGAATTCGATAAAGCTATTGCTGGCGAAGGATACACTCCTCAGGAGGGAGGAGTTCTTAACTTTCTAAAGCAGCTTTGGAACCTTCTTTCTGAGGACGGCTCTCCACTTGGGATACTCCATCTTGTTCTTGATTTAGTTGGCCTATTTGATTTTGTTGGAATCGGCGTCATTGCAGATGTTTTAAATGCGATCATCTACTTCATTCGAGCCGGTGTTGATGACAAAGAACGTCGAGGCGAATTTATGTTACTTGGAGCAATATCATTGATTGCTGGAGTTATTCCAGTTGCAGGCGATGTCCTTAAGGCTCTAAAACCTGCTGCTCGAGGAATGTCAAAAGTAATGATCGAAACCATTGCACATGGAAGCAAAGGGGGAGTAGAAGTTCTTGCAAAACTTCCACCTAAAGAAGCCGCAAAAAGCCTGCAAGGTTTACGATTCATCGGTAAAAATATCGGACCTGCTTTTGCAAAGGCTACTAATCTATTAAGTAAATTTTTCGATACGTTTTTAGCAAAAGTAGTCGGATGGGTCCCATTCATCGGTAAACCGCTAAAATCATTTTTTGAAGGTATCGGAAAGACTTTTTCCAAAATGGCAGATACTTTTGATAACTTTGGAAAAAACTTTGCTAAGACTGAGGCCGAATATATCGAAATGACAATCAAGGGCGCCAATAAGTCTATCGAAAAGGCAGTCAAGGCCGGTGGAAAGCTTGAGGTAGACGCTGCTGGAAAATCAGTAGAGGTCTTTAGTAAATCGGGTAGATCCTTAGGCACATATCCAGTTGATGTATTAACAGATCCAAAGGTATGGAATAAAAAGGCTCCAGGTATGTGGAAAATGGACGCACCTACTCCTACCCAGGCGGCTAGATATACGAACGGTATAATTAATGGCGCGCCGATTCTATCAATGGGCCTTGCTAAACTTGCCGGTAAAAATATAAAACGAGTGGCCAGATTGACATCCTTTGTTGGAAAACAAATCATTAAATTAACGACTGGAGACGATTGGCAGTCGGCCGGTCATACTGAATCTGAAGCTGAATATTATGGAAGTGCCGCTTTTTGTGAATGGATTCATAATGAGCTTAAAAAAGAAAAAGAGGAAACTGGAGCAACTTATGTTCCTGCTCTAATTCTAGATGGAAATGATAAAGAGACATTCGATCGTGTGGTCAAATATCAAAATAATTATGCAAAATTATTTGGCCAACCGACGATTATTCCAGTGATCAAAGAAAAAGCCGACGCTAAGACTCAAAAAGAATTTGATGAATTCATGGATGCCATTAAAAATGGAGCAAAGTCCAATGAAAACAAAAATGTGTCTGAATCGCTGCGACTCAGACACATAATCTCATTTTCAGATTTTAAGTAATCTTATTTCTCCTTTTTAATTCTTTCTCTTATTTTCTTGATAATGGGTTTATATTCGTTACCTTCTCCGGTACATGCCGTCCAGTAGGCCTTTGCGAATATTGAAATATCTCCTCCAAGCTCATCGTTAATCACATCATAAACGTTCATGTTAGCATCGATCTTTCGATATTCAACGCTGAGATCCTTGGCTGCAGTTGGAACAAGGCCCGTGATGAGAAGAGCAATCATACACTCTTCTTGATCTGTGGTATTTCCAAATATACCGCTACCGTTTTTTAAATTAAGAAGTAATGAAGCTAGGTCTTGAGAAACCATGTTTTTCATGTTTTCTATCTGTTTTGTAGGGTCCGCTGCGAGAGTATCATACCATCCCATCATTTCAGCGCCCTTTGCACCAAGACCGGCAGATGGATCACCGGTGCCTGTAACTGCACCGCTTTGACCTATATCGCTTACCTTTTTGGCAGCAAGAAGCCCAGCTGCGGATAACGTCTTTTGTGCTCTTTGTGGATCCACGAGTTGTATAAACTTATCATGACCGACTGTGAAAACATTCTTAGTTCCGCCCATGGCCTGTAGTTTAACTCCCTGTTCAGTGACGCCTAGCACCTTATGATTAATGTACTTTGAACCGTGCTTGTATTTAATAACCTTTCCTGTCTTAATACCTGCTTTTCCTAATGATGATAATCGAGTCACAGCCGGCAATTTATTAAATTTGTTAGCGAACGGTATCAGTTTTGAAACTGCTCGAGTCGCCCTACCGAGTGCAGCCGACCCCTTTGCAGCGGCGACTCCGGCTTTAGTTGATTTTGCAGCCTTAGCCGCCGCGTCAGCAATTTTTGCTCCTCTTAAACCTGAAGCAAATGCAGCGGATCCACCGACTGTAACTAGTATAAGTGCAACATCTCCAAGTATGGTCCACGGATTCAATCCCCTCCATACAGATTGTTCAATGTTTTGTCTAAATGCATTAAGCGCAGTTACCTCAGCATATCCGGAAAATTCTTCTTCTAAGAAATCTTTGATAGACTGTCCAAATCTTTCTGAAAAAACTTCAGAAAGTTTTTCAAAATACATTCCTGGATCTACTCCCTTTTCCGCAGCAATCTCAGTAATTGCTCCCAAGACGCCTACGATCGTTTCTTCATCAGTACCTGCATCTTCACCGCCTCCACTAAAGAAGCTTCCGATCGATCCGATTATTCCACGTTCATTCCAAGCAGTTCCTTCTCCTCCTGATTTTAAAATACCTGCAGCAACTTCAAGATCAATATCTCCCCATAAGAACTCCTCATTCATAACCCACATAAAAAACTTTGGATTATTTGCATCGCTCTTATCTATTTTTACATAGATTTCATCTTGTTCAGGGATTCCATATTTTTCTTTGTCGATATCTAATGATTTGAACGTATATTCTCCGTCTCTATACTTTGAGAATTTCTCAGCAAGATCTAAAATTAAATCATCATCGGATAGATAATCCTTAAGTCTTTCTTGAAGATCTTGTGATATCATGGCAGATTGTTCATTAACTGAAAGAACTGTCATTAAATTATGATTTTTATTGGCAAACATCTGTCCCATTGTTATTTTTCTCCACCTAATGTTTTTTGAATAGCTTTTCTTAATTCTCCCATTGCGTACTCGCGATCGTCAGTATCGGACGCACGTGAAGCAACTGATTCTGAGTCGTCTTGTGGAAATATTGAAGTTCCGTCTTTATAGAAAAGCATTCTTCTTAAATTATCAGAATTGATTATAGTAGACTTATATTCGTCTTCAAATGTTTTTATTTGCTGATCTCGAAAATCTTTATCTGTAAACATTCGATGAATAAATTTACGATCAGTGGCATTGTATATAGTACCATCTGTATATAAATTCGCATTCACTTTCTTTGAAATTGCAGTGTCACGTGATGTATTATCTAAAGCCGTGTCCCAAAAAATAGTATATTCACCATTTTCTCCAGAGGACGTGTGCGTAATCTCTCCATTTGGATCACTACCGTCTTGAGTAGTTGCCTTTAGTTTATCATCAGCCGTGAACTCCATCAAGTATATTTTACTATTAGTTCGCATAGTATAAAGGAACTTTTTACCAATTACGCTTGAATCTTCTATTTCAGTTGGAGCAGCAGTGGGCTCAGTAACGGTCGACTCGGGATCTTCAAGTTGAGTATTAGTAAGAAGAGTTTGAGCTAGGGAAAGAGCAGTTGCCGCATCTTTCGATGCTCCCTTAAATTTATTTTCATCTACAAATCTTTCTGATTGTGCGATTGATGGATATAGAGGCTTATTTTCTGCATCCAGCCTAGGCTCAACCGAAAATTGTATCTTTTGGACTTCTCTGGCTCCTCCGGATTTATCTTTACGTACAAGATAAACGATTAAGCTTTTTTCAAAAAATGCAGGAGAGAGCTGTCCAATTTGCGAAGTAAATGCCGGTTCTGAATTAAAGAATGCAATTATTGCTTCTTCTCCAGCTGGGGTCAACTTTGAATTAGAATCTAGAACATCTAAATCATTGACTATTTTGATTATGAATTTTTCCTTCGATTGTACTCTATATTTAACTTTTTGCGTTTTACCGTTGACAGTCAATATCTCTTTTCCTCGAGCAACTGCCTCGTTCAAGCGGCTCCATGAACTAAAAGATCGAATCATTTGAATAGCTTTATTTTTATTTATCTGATCGATAAATAACAAAAAGCTTGATTCTAATATGCTTAAGGGCTTCAATGATTACATGAAACAAAGGTCAACCGATCCGGCAGTATGGGAAAAAATGGTGGTCCTAGCAAGTCCAACCTTTGAATCAGACATCTTTATATCTGTTAAAAATGAATCTCAGCTATTTGAATATTCTGCCGACCTTCCAATTGTTGTGTGGGGAGATTTCAATATAAGTCAATCTGCAATAAACGAGAATAAATTTTCGATTTTCAATCTGCCAAGAATAGATTTAAAAGCTATTTTAGAACAGGAGCATGAGCTTGGACCCAAATATGTAACCGATCGTTCACAAGTTAAAAAAATGAAATTTCCAATAATCGCAGTCGATTCTGAAGGAGAAGAAGAATTTAAAACGGTCGGAAAATTTAAAAAGTCAGAACGGGCTTTTTCAAAATTTAAGAGTAAACCGGTGATCCGGACCAGGTTTAATGTGATTTGTCACCGAGATGAACCAATTCATCTTCAAGAAAAAATAAATGGAATCGGTTTTGATATTAACCTTAATTCATTCAATAATCATGAAAAAATCACTTCGATAGTTGAAAAATTAGGGAAAATGATTCCGTTGGATTTCTATCAAGCGACTATTATTGAATCAGATGGAGAATATTACCTTGAGTCGTTAGATAATTCCTCTGAATTGAGTCCATCACAGACTCTTTCAATATACGAAAGAGCATATGAGACTCATTACGCTAGAAAAATACCTAAAGCTATTCAAACTAAATTATTCGAAACTCACGTAAAAAAGTATTATCAAAAACGATATTATGATTCGCTGTTAATTAAACCCAAAAATTCGATTGATTTCAAAAAATATGTGTAATGAAAAAAATAATTACTTTTAACGAATTTATGAATGAGGCTTGGGAAGACATTGATTTTTCTGTGAAAAGAAAAGCAGCCGGCGTCGCAATAATTTGGGAAGGCCAGATTTTACTCGTACATCCTACTGGAGCAAGCTGGCAAAAAAGCTCATTTGGAATACCTAAAGGAGGAATTAATGACGGTGAAGATGTTCTTGAAGCAGCTATTCGCGAACTTAGAGAAGAGACTGGAATCGTACTTAATTCTACTGAGCTTGATCCTGAACCATTAGTCGCAAACTCATATAAACCAAATGGGTCTCTCGATCGCCAGCTAATATATTTTACTAAAGCTATACGATCGCTTGAGGAGATAGGTCTAGCTTCGACAACTGTTCCTGAGCATCAACTACAACTCGAAGAAATAGATTGGGCCGGTTTTGTGCCAATCGATCGTGCATATCCTAAAATGCACCGGTCTCAATTAATTATATTGGATCGCGCACGATATATAAAAATATAAAGATATTAATCTATGGGCAAGATATTGAATTACTTAGTTTGGAAAAAGTTGCATGAACAGGCCTCAGCCACTGATACTGAAAGAGCAAGAACTATTCTAGGTCAAGAAATTGATCGATTCTTAAATCAGTCTGATAACTCGACGGCCACTCGCCCTGAGACACCGATTGCAGATCAACTCAAGAAGCCGGCCGTAGATAAACCTAAGGCTCCGACCACAGATCAACCTAAGGATACTCTAAAGGATCAAGAAATATTAAATCAGCTTGAAATTGGAACTCTAGTATTAAAAAGTGGAATGAGCGGCAGAGCGGTTGAACTCATCCAAAATAAGTTAAAAGACGCCGGGTATCTAACTACTCCAGTTAATGGAGAATATGATGCGGCTACGTACACGGCTGTCACAAATTTTCAAAAAGAAAAAGGGTTAAAAACGGATGGAGTCTTTGGTAAAAACACATATGCTGCGCTATATGGAAAAAAACCAGAAACTGAATCTCAACCGACTACAACAGTTGATGGAAAATTTACTAGCCCTAGATATTTTAAAGAGGCGCTATTACCTAAGGCCAGTGCAGTGATACAAAAACTCAATTTGCAAGTTCCACCAGTTGCCGTTCTTGCGCAATGGTCTCTAGAATCTGCAAATGGCTCTAGCCCAGCAAGTTCATATAATTATGCCGGGTTAAAGGCAATGGGCCCACTTAAAAATAAGAAAGGAAAGGCCGTTCTTGCCGAAGAGCGGTATACTCCGCAGCATATTGAAAAAATGAAAGCTGGTAAAACCACTGAAGAGTTGGTAAAAGTTCTAGGCAAAGATGATACTATCCGCAAAAGAGGTCGTGATGTAACGATCGATCAGTGGTACGGAAAGGACGCCTGGCAAAAAGCCAAGGATGTCGGTAAGCAGTGGTGCCAAGTAAAAACCTATTTTGCTTCATTTGATAACTATGATGATTTCGTTAATGGCTATCTTAAAGTTGTAGGAGGAGACCGCTATCGTGAAACCATTAAGTCTGCAAAAACGGTTGAAGACTTTGCACTCGGCCTTGCGAAAAATGGATATGCAACAGCATCTCCAACAAAATATGCTCAGGCAGTTGTGAGTAAATCTAAGGAGCTTGAAAACCTAGCATAATCGACTAAGTACAAGATTGAAAAATCATATCTAATGGATCAAGAAAAAATTGAAGTGATCGATACTAATCTTGAAGAAGCGTCTGCTGAGCTTCTAGAAACTGTTGAATCGACTGAAGATCAATCCCTAGCTGAAAGTTTGCCTAAGGCTCCTGAGGAACTTCTTTCGACTCTTACCCAATCTCGAATGGGACAGTTTGGCGTAAAAATTTCTCATTCTGATCTTAAGTATATCAAAAACGTCATTTCCAACAAGCTCGAATGGACGGGTCCAAATGAGGCATATTTGACTATCATTTCTACTCTAACTATCGATAACGCCTTGGGAGAAATTGCTGAGCTTACTAAAGATCAAAATGAGCCGGTTCAGATTAAATTACCTGCAGCGACTATTGAGTCTATTGATTTCTTCTTAAATAAAGTTTCTGGAAAGGGTATTCAGGCGGCTCAACGGCTTTTTTCAGCAGTAATGCAGTTTAGACAGCCAATTGGAGCAATTAAGAAATTGGACAATGAGATCGCTGCTCTTCAGGAAGAGATAAAACTTGCAAAAAGCAAAGAAAGTACAGATAAATAATAAAAAACTATTTTCAAAATGAAAGTACATAACTTTGCAGGGTTCATGAAAGCTCGAAAGAGAGTAAACGAATCTGAATTAGGCGACATGCCTGAAAACGAATACGGAGCATATCCTGAGCAAACAATGGATTTTGGAGCAAATCCTGAAGAAGGAGAAGAGCTTGAGGATCTAGAGAACGATGAGCTAGAGAACGATGAGCTAGAGAATGAAGAGGAAGAAGTAACCATGGAAGATCTTAAAGCCATGATTGAGGATCTTACTGAAAGGATTGAAGCTCTGGAAGGCGGCGATGAAGAAGCCGAGGAAGGCGAAGAAGCCGAGGAAGGCGAAGAAGCTGAAGAAGGCGAAGAAGCTGAAGAAGGCGAAGAAGTCTAATAGTGTTCGACTTGCCTGCAAAGACGAATATACTTAAAAATAAGAAAATGGGGGAATGGTTCTCCCATTTTTTTGATAAATAATTAAGTAATGCCGATCTGTGATGGACATACTATAATTCCTCTATTCGAAGGATTTTGTCGAAAAACCCAAGTCGACGGGCTTAACATTATCGCAAAAATAGGCAATCACGACTTTAAATTAAAGGTCTTGTCTACTCCAGTAAGTCAAATGAAAGGGTATATGGATAGTCAAGAGACGCCTAGGGACGGAGAAGGAATGTTATTCGTATATGATAGGCCTCTCCCTTTAGAATTTTGGATGAAAAATGTTCCATTTGACTTAGATATCATCTTCTTTGACGAAGATCGAAATTATATCGGGCACCAAACTATGAAAGCCGGCGCTGGAATTCCAGATGATCGTCTTGTTCGTTATCGTTCCAATAAAAAAGCTCAATTTGCCGTAGAAGTAGCGGCCGGTTGGTGCGATACAAATTTAACAAAAGACTCTCAACTCAAGTTTTAATGCGAATAGCTTGTATAGTATTATATAAGCAAATCTGAGAGAATGCTAATCCGCGATAATTTTGAAAAACTTCGACTTTTTGTCGAAGCAATGAACGAATCAAATTCAACAAATCATAAGGTAAAAGTATTAGAAGAATATACGCAAGATTTATTTATTGCAGGCGTTCTACATTATACTTACACTCCCTATAAGCAATATGGAGTCACCTCAAAGAATCTTGAAAAAAGGGGCGACCTTGTAGGCTTGCCATTTACTCCAAACATCACATTTTTTGAATTACTTGATAAATTAACTGATCGCGTCCTTACTGGACATTCTGCGATACAGGCAGTAAATCGTTTTATCCAAGATAATGCTGAATACAAGGACCTGATTTATCAGGTGATTGATCGAAATCTTGAGACTCGAGCAACGACTACTTTAATTAACCGAGTCATTCCCAATCTTATCCCCACGTTTAATGTTGCCCTGGCACATGATATCACAAAGGTCAACGGGATAGATCCTCTCGATGGTACCTGGTATTGCTCAAGAAAACTGGACGGGATACGATGTATCGCAATAATTAGGGACGGAAAAATCAAGTTCTTTTCAAGAAATGGAAAAGAGTTTGAAACGTTAGGAGTCGTTCAAGATCGAATAGAGGCTCTTGGATTAACTGATTGTGTTCTTGATGGAGAAATATGTCTCATGAAAGAAGATGGATCAGATGACTTCCAGGGAATCTTGAAAGAGATTCAGCGAAAGAATCACACCATTAAAAATCCAAGATACTGGATATTCGATGTTCTCACTCTAGAAGAATTTGATTCTACTTCAGGCGAAGTCCCATTAGCTGATCGACTGGCTCGACTCAATATCGGAAAAGATCCAGTGCTTGCATCGCTTCCACAATATCTTATTGAAACTGAAGACGACTTTGAAAAATTCAAAGAAAGAGCAAAGTCCTTTGGGTGGGAGGGACTTATTCTTCGTCAGAATATTGGTTATGAAGGCAAGCGGTCTAAAGGCATGCTAAAGATTAAAGAATTCTTCGATGCTGAATATACGGTAGAATCAGTAATCATGGAAGACCAGCGAATCATAGTCGATGGTCAAGAAAAGGTTGAAGAGGTGTTAAGCGCTGTGATAATCAGACATAAGGGCGATCCGGTTCGAGTGGGCAGCGGATTTAACCTTAACGAACGCCGAAAATATTATGCAGATCCAAATCTTATTTTAGGCAAAACGATCACGGTCCAATATTTTGAGGAGACCGTCGATCAGGAAGGACGAAATTCATTACGCTTTCCAGTATTTAAGGTAAACCATGGAGAATCTCGTAGTATATAAAGATATATGAGTTTCAATAAAAAATATCTAGGAAATCTAGACGACGTCAAAAATCTTTTTGAAAGACTTGGAGAAGACGAATTCGTTAAGATATTCAAAAAAGCCGATGCTCTTATTGGAAAATCAGAAGCAATCGAATTTGTTAATAACATAATGAAAAATTACTACGATAAGAACGAAAATCAATAACCATATGATGTATTATATCGCAAAAGTAAAATTTGAAACGGTCGACGACAATACTGGCCGAATTCGTAAACTAAATGAGCAGTATCTAGTTGAAGCTCAATCAATTTCAGATGCAGAAGCAATGCTTAACGAAAAATTTAAGGACTCGATTGCAGATTTTTCAGTGGTAAGCATACAAGAGTCCAAGATCATAGGCATCATCAAGTAAATTTCTTAAACTATGGCGGGAAAATTACCAACCTCGATCGCTGAGGAAGTATACAAAGTCTTAGAAAAATTTGCAGAAGTAAAGTCAGATTATTATTCTAGGGAAGAATTTATTTTCCATTTCGGCGTTCTCAAAGGAAAATCCATTGATTTTAAATTAAATTGCTTTGACGATGTTGCCAGAACGTTCTATTGTACCGATGATGGTAAAATGTGGATGACTGGAAAAGGCAGTGGGCGGGTAAATAGAATTTTAGATAAGATTGCAGGCACGCTTACTCAACAGATAGGCGAATTTACAGTGACTCGCCATGGAGGTTAAAGTCCCAAATATCAAAGATACCCAGTTTGATTCAACCCTATTTAAAGCGGTATCCGACGGGCTTACCGAACTCTTCCAAGAGACCGGAAAGTGGCCCGATTCAATTATCTTCAGCGGCACGCTTGGAAACGAGCTCTATAATCATGTGTTCAATAAGAATTGGGACCTAAATAAGTTTGGACCTGTGTGTTTACCTGGAGGAGCCAATAAGATTCGGATTGAATACACCAAACCCATTAACCAAATTGAAGACAATAACTCTCCAATAATGGTCGACGATTTAAACGGAAGACAGGTCAATGGCGTCATCGGAAGCGAATCGATGGCTCGAATAATGAGTTCATACGCACAGCCTTCACTGAAAATAGAAAGAACCGTTCGACCCCATTACGAAATAAGATTAGTCCGTTTAAATAAATAATACAAACAACTGTATTATTTATGTCCACTAAGATTGTACACGTACCTCAACACAAGGAAGTAGCTTCAACTCCAAGCACACCCGATTCAGGATATAGTAAAATTTATGTAAAGTCGGACGGTCTTTGGTATTACTTAGATGATGCTGGATCAGAAAGTCTGCTTGGAGGAGGCGGTGGAGGAACATGGGGTTCAATCACAGGCACTCTTTCTGACCAGACAGATTTACAAAATGCTCTTGATGACAAAGTCGATGACACTCGAGAGATTAACACAGCGTCGAATAGCGGACTTGGAGGCGGTGGCAATTTGACCGCTGACCGTTCCTTTGTCCTCAACGTGAATAATTTAACTAGTTTTACGGAAGCGGTCGCCGCTAACGACACCATTGCAATATACAATGCATCGACTGGAGCAACTCAAAAGGCCACTTTACTATTAGCAGTAGCGGCAGGTCAGAAATACGAAGATACGTTAGAGATTCAACCCTTTAATCGAACAACGAACGTTGCTGTCGTGGCTGAGACCGAACAGGGAGTCACATGTCCATATGCCGGTAAGATTCAAAAAGTTGTTTATAGAGCATTTACCCCAGGGGGCAGAACCGGCTCCACTGCCATTCGATTATTGATCGATGGAGTGCCTTTTAATACGACTCTCGCAAACCTGGACTCGACCACCGGTATTGGGGTTGCAGCACCGGCAACACCGAATACCGTTAATGAGGGTTCTACAATAACCGTTGAAGTTGGCTCAATACAGTCACCAGCTCCAATAGGTCTTGTTGTGACCGTTGAGATTCTAAGATCATGAGATTCGTAAGGGAAAGGTTCAAGTATCTAGGGCAAGAGACTCTTCCTAGCTTTTGGAAGCCGTATTTCAGTATGTCAATCGTCGGTCAAGAATATACTGTGCTTAGGGATTTACAACCCAACGTGCGAGTAATTAGGCAGAGATCCGTTGAAACGGTTGAAGCCGAGGATCTAATAATGTCCGATACTGAGTATGAATATTTTACGAATGAACCCTTTTTTGAATTATGTCGTTCTTATAATCGGCCCAAAGTCCTATCGGTCGGATACGGCATTGGTTTAATCATTCCAGAAATGGAAAAACAATCGGCCGATCTTACTATAATCGAAAAATACCAAGAAGTATTGGATCTTGAGGAATCGATTGAGGATATTAAAGCAAAACATACGATCATAGTCTCGGATTTCAACAAGATGGATCTTTCCTCTCTTGGAAAATACGATGTAATTTTTATTGATTTTACCGAAGATCTTTTACATACTCATGAATCGCTTAGTGAGCTATTGGCAGATGGTGGCCAAATTTGTTATTGGAGACATAAATTACCTTCAAATTTTAAGAGTTAAAACCGGCTTAGTATTATATCCACATGATACGATCTTTAAGAAAATGGATTGACTTAAATATAGGATGGTTTTTCATAAATGGAAATAAAGTCCACATTTGGGAAAATTATTTGAAAAAAAAGTATCCAAAAAGTTTTTAAGTTGAAAAAAGTTAGTAATTTAGCACTGTCTTTGAAACTTTTTACCCAAGGACAGTATAAATAAGTAAAAATTAAGCAACTTCACATGTCACGCACGCAAAATATCGTAATGTTCTCAGAGAGCCCACTATTTATGGATGGGAAAGATGAGATCTGTGTGACTACTAGTTGAGAATAACGTTCTTTTAATAAAGAAACCTCAACTTAACGTTGAGGTTTTTTGTTTTATAACGAGTTTTTAGTTCACGCAGAAAGCAAATAGTTCGAATGATAAATAATAAAAAGAATTATCATGAAAACTTGCGAAAATTGTGAATACGAACATACTGGAGAGTATGGAAGCGGGCGATTTTGTTCTTTGAAATGCGCTAGAGGGTTTAGCACAAAAGCAAAAAGAAAGGAAATTAATGAAAAAGTTTCCAAAAAGTTAACAACAACTGAATTACCTTTCTGTAAAAATTGTAAAACAGTTAGAGTTAAAAATAATAGAAGACTATTTTGCTCAGTTACTTGCTCTCTCAAATACAGAGGAGGATGGACAAACCACTCTAAAATAAATTGGAGTGAAGTCAATAAAAAAGCGTATCGTGAAGGAAAAAATTACGTAGCTGGAGGAACAACTAAGTGGTATACATATACATCATTCGACGGGAAATCAATTAAAGTTCAAGGATCTTATGAATTACGAATGTGCAAAATATTAGATCACTGGAAAAAAGAAAAAAGAATAATTGATTGGGAATATACAAATGATCGAATAGAATATATTGGAATAGACGGACACTCTCATAATTACTTATTTGATTTTAAAGTGTTCGATTATGGAAAATCTATTTGGTATATTGAGGTCAAAGGATTTATTAAAGAAAATGATTATTTAAAATGGAGAGCAGTAAGAGAACAAAATATTCCTCTTAAAATATTTAAAGAAAATGAACTTTTATTATTAGAAAAAGAAATTGGACTTGGCGCATAACGGTTGGTGCACTCGACTGTCTCTCGAGATCTAAGAGGGTTCGACTCCCTTCAAGTCCGCCAAAATTATTGCCTTGTAGCTGAGTTGGTAAAGCACCTGACTCTTAATCAGGGGATCGCCGGTTCGAACCCGGCCGGGGCAACAGAAAAAGTTCTTTGAAATGGCGAGTTAGCTCATGTTTGGTTAGAGCACAGGATTCATAACCCTGAGGTGACCGGTTCGACGCCGGTACTCGCTACACTAAAAAAATTACATTGCGGGATAGAGCAGTTGGCCAGCTCGTTGGGCTCATAATCCAAAGGTCGGGGGTTCGAATCCCTCTCCCGCTACCAAGAATCAGTAGCAACGTTAAAGTTACTTCGAATTCCATTATGAGGAC
>Ga0099848_1000225_pt1 | contig 25203 bp, 22 predicted proteins | sample CB_VirMetaG_3_FD_78179 | JGI IMG/M metagenome (GOLD analysis project Ga0099848, IMG submission 78179) | Freshwater to marine saline gradient viral communities from Chesapeake Bay - CB_1508_1S Viral MetaG | ecosystem: Environmental > Aquatic > Marine > Coastal | place: USA: Chesapeake Bay...
ACTCCCTCACTTCACTCGATGTGAGTGGATTGACGAATTTGACGACTTTGACTTGCCAAAGCAACTCCCTCACCTCACTCGACGTGAGTGGGTGTACGAGTTTGACGAGTTTGTATTGCCACAACAACCTCCTCACCTCACTCGACGTGAGTGGATGTACGAGTTTGACGACTTTAGGTTGCTACGGCAACAACCTCACTGAACTCAACGTGAGTGGCCGTACGAATTTGACGCATTTGAATTGCTACTTCAACTCTCTCACCTCACTCGACGTGAGCGGTTGCACGAATTTGACGAATTTGCAATGCTTCAGCAACGACCTCACCTCACTCGATGTGAGTGGATTGACGAATTTGACGAATTTGGATTGCGAAGCGAACCTCCTTACCTCACTCGACGTGAGTGAATTGACGAATTTGACGGATTTGTATTGCGCGTCCAACTCTCTCGCCTCACTCGATGTGAGTAAATTGACGAATTTGACGAATTTGCAATGCCCCAACAACGACCTCACCTCACTCGATGTGAGTAAATTCACGAATTTGACGAATTTGAATTTCGGGTTCAACTCTCTCACCTCACTCGACGTGAGTGGGCTGACGAGTTTGACGACTTTGACTTGCCAAGGCAACCCCCTCACTTCACTCGATGTGAGTGGATTGACGAATTTGAGGCATTTGTATTGCTTCGACAACCCTTCTCTCGGCGGTGGCCTAACTGGTCTTTCAGACCTCACGAAGATTAATGTTAGTAAGCAGATTTATATTGGGCGATGCGGATTTTCCGCCGCACAACTCGACGCCCTTTTTGCGACGTTGCCCGATAAGACCGTGCTCGGCGGCACTGGAACTTGGACTATCTACATTAAGGAAAATCCCAGCTCTGGCGACACCAGCGGTACTTCGGGTTGTACTCAATCCATTGCCACAGACAGGGGTTGGGTAGTTAATACAACAGTAAATTAATTTGATTTTTTTCTTTTTCCTCATATAATCTGTATATGAAGAAAGTTCATTACATTTCTGGACTTCCAAGGTCATGCAGTACGCTTTTGTGCAATTTGCTCGCACAGAATCCAAACTTTCACTCTTCAGCTTCCAGCGCCCTGATTGACTTAATGTACCCCGCACGGAAGAATCTTGCGGAGGAATCCTCCTTCCACGCTATGCAACCAGATGAAGCGGAAACCATGTTTTTGGATTGGGCCCGGGGCGGCATTTCACACGCCTATGACTCCTTGACCGACAGGCCAGTGGTATTTGACAAGGGCCGCAGTTGGATTGGTTACCTTGATTTACTTTATCAGATGTTCCCCGATGCCAAGGTTCTTGTCACCGTGAGGGACATTCGCGGCATTATTACCAGCATGGAAACTTTGCGCCGAAAACACCCCGCATATTGGGCCAGCGAAGAACACCCTCCGACACAATTTACGACAATCGAGCGTCGAGCTCAAGCTTGGCTGGCTTCTCCTAAGCTTGGTCTCGCCATTGAGCGCCTTAATGAAGCAGTCAGACTTCACGGGGACAAACTTTATTTCGTCCACGCGGAAAATCTCACTAAAGACCCCATTGGCGAACTGGAAAAGATTCACGAATATTTGGGCGAACCCTTTGACCCGTCTGTATATGACCCCAAAAACGTCCAGCAGTATACCCACGAACACGATGGTGTTTGGTGGCCGCAGGGCAATCATACTATAAAGCCCCAAATCAAGCCCCTCGTTCCAAAATGGCGCGAGGTTCTCGGGCGCGAACTGTCTGAACAGATTCGTGCGAAATTTGAATGGGTTAATGAACTTTAAGTGTAATAATTTATTGCAATGATAGTAAATATTCCTAATCCTCGACTTTTTGGTGCCAGAAAAATTGTTCAACTGCGAAACATAAGCGCTCCAATTCGACAGCACGCAACTTGGGACGCAGAAAACCAAGTTTTCACATCATGGGACGAGTCGGTTCTTGGCGCAGAGCCAACTATTGAAGAACTCGAAAGCTCATATGTTTCCACGGTCAAGTCTGTATATTCAGCGAAGCTGGCAGAAAAAAGATATGAAGTTGAAATTGGCGGCGTTTTAATTAACGGCGTCCCCGTAAAGACCGATAGAATTTCTCAAATGCTTTTGAATGGGGCGGTTTCCTTTGTTGGCAAGCGTCCAACATCCACAATCAAATGGAAAGCAGGGAACGGGGCTTTTGTGGAGCTTAATTCCGCGCAAATTGATGCCATCGGCGTTGCGGTGGCGGAGCACGTTCAAAATTGCTTCTCCCGCGAAGCTGAACTTGCCGCCCTGATTGATTCAGCCGCGACGGTGGCAGACCTGTCCGCGATAGATTCTCAAATTATAAATTTCTCCTATTAAGTTCTAGTTTCTAGACAAAATTCAAGGCAATGATATTATCCCGTATGGACAATATCAAATCTTGGAGGAAATAATGGGGGAAATTATCATTACAGGAGTCTCTGGACAAGACGGCTCGTACATGGTGGATTATTTGCTTGAGAACACAAACCATAATATTTATGGAGGCGTTCGCAGGTTAAGCGTCAAAAACCATCAGAACATCAAGCACATTAATCACCCTCGCTTCAAGCTGATTGACTTGGACGTTACAGACCCAGTGAATATAACTGGGGTGATTAGAAATATAAAGCCAGATTACTTCATTAATTTGGCGGCCAATTCTTTTGTTGGTTCTAGTTGGGAGATGCCCATCAATCATTACCAGACTAACGCCTTGGCCGTTCTTCATCAACTGGAAGCCATAAGGCAGTATTGTCCGTCTTGCCGTTATTACAACGCTGGCAGTTCAGAGGAATTTGGTGACGTTCAATACTCCCCGCAGGACGAGAAGCATCCCCTTCGCCCCAGAAGTCCATACGGCGCGGCCAAAGCTTCGGCTCGTCACCTCGTTAAAGTATACAGGGAATCGTTTGACCTGTATGCCGTTCAAGGATGGTTGTTTAATCACGAGTCCGAAAGGCGCGGGGAAGAGTTTGTGACTCGCAAAATTACAAAAGGAATAGCCAGAATAGCTCACCAATTGGACTTGGAAAAGCATATGGTTGGCGTTGTTGGGGGCATAAAGCCATTAAACTTGGGGAATCTTGACGCCAAGCGGGATTGGAGCCACGCTGAAGATTTTGTTTATGGTATTTGGCTAATGATGAATCAAAATGAACCCAAGGATTATGTCCTTTCTTCCAATGAAACTCATTCTGTCAGAGATTTTGTCAATGCGGCGCTGGAACAAGCTGGAATTTCAGGAGAATGGACAGGAAAGGGGATTAATGAAAAATTCGTCCACAATGGTAAGGTGCTTGTTGAGGTAAACCCTCAATTTTATCGCCCCGCAGAAGTAGAACTTCTTCTGGGGGACAGTACCAAGGCCCGCGACGAACTAATGTGGGAACCCCAAAACGATTTCAAGACCTTGGTTTCCAGAATGTATGACAATGACAAAATAAAAGTGTAATCATATGTATGATTTCATCACTTTTAGCCTTTTTCTCTTCCAATGCGGGAGGCGCGTTGGTGGGCCTTATTTTGGAGAAAATGGACGCCAAGCGGCAGGCAGACAAAGAAGAAAAGGAGATGAAGCATCAGCAGGATTTGGCCTACAAAAACCAACTCCACAAGTATGCTCAAACTTTAGATAAATCTGCCGAAGGCAAAACCAGCCCTAAGAAATTTCGCATTAAACTATGGGGTTTTGAATATGAAAGACAAGTCGAAAAAATTCAGTATCCTCCTAGGACTCTTGCTGTTGTTACTTGCTTGGGGATGCTCTGCGCCACCTTCTGTGCAGTCATCCTCCTCTGGGCTGGCCATCCAAGCGAAGCCATCATTACACTCAACCCAAATGCAGAACCCACCAAGATTGGGATTCCATGGCTCTTTATGGTTGAGTACACTAGAGAAGAAATCTTCGTCCTCAACGCAGGAGGAGTCGTCTACGCAATGCTCCTTGCCGTCAACTTCATCCTCTCGACAGCAATCGTCGGAGGAGTCCGACGAGCCCTCCGATAATCCTTGACAAACGCCAGATTTTAGGTAGGATGATACAAAATGCCTAAAATCAATAAAAGGAGTATCATTCACAACCTAGTAGAAGTACCTTCCAAGGGAAGGCGCACCTTTTGGGCCAAGGAGATGACCCTACTTAAAAAACTCGAAGGGAAATATCCTCTCGATTTTCTTTCGGCACTGCGTTTTTACAAGAAATTCGACTCTATTGCCGTATTTTTAAGTGGCCCGCTCGCTAAAGAATTGAAATCTAGGTATTATCAGTACAACTATCGCCCCAAGTTTTCTACCCCCGAAAAAGTTGATTTTCGTGCTGAAAAATATGGGGAAGACGTTACTATAGCTAGTAAACAAAAAACAGTAAGAGACTTTTTAAATGAGTAATCCCAATCAACTATTAGATAAATTTCTCAAAGAGAATAAAGAAGACCATTATAATTTTGAAGAGGCCTTTGATTATAGGGTTTCCAGCGGCTCCCTCCTTCTGGACATGAATCTTGGAGGGGGGTTTGGTCCCGGCCTTCACAGGTTTGTCGGGATGAATGAAGGAGGAAAAGAACAACCAGTATATGCTCCTGTTCTCACGCCATCTGGCTGGCGACAAATTGGCTCCCTTAAAGTTGGCGATACCGTGTATGATTCGCAAGGAAACGAACAGACCGTTTTAGGCGTCTTCCCCCAAGGGAAGAAAGATGTATATAAGGTTGATTTTGACGATGGCAGTTCTGTTTTATGCGGCATAGAGCACCTTTGGGAAACCTCTTCATTTACTGAGCGACATGCTGGCAGAAAATCGGTCAAACCCCTTTCTGATATTGTAAATACTCTTAGGTATGGCAAAAATCTAAATCATTCCGTTAGATTAGTAAAACCAATTCAGCATTCCCCCAAAAAATTCTCAATTCAGCCGTATACTCTTGGAGTTTTACTTGGCGACGGAGGCTTAACAGAATATGCAAGCATAACATCGGCGGACCAAGAAATTTTTGACAGAGTGTTTAATGAAATTAAGCTTATTTTTGGTGATTTTTCATTATCTGCAAGAGACAAGTATACAAAAAACATTGTTTTTAATAAAGCACAAAATCCAGTTCTCTCTGAACTCAGAAGGCTTGATTTATTTGGAAAGAAATCTCACGAAAAATTCATACCGACAGAATATCTGTTTGGGAGTGTCGCACAAAGACTGGAGTTATTGCAGGGTCTTATAGATACCGATGGTTATATTAGTCCTAAAAAATCGGAGGCGCTATTTTATTCTACATCTAAGACTCTCGCCCATCAAACTCTTGACCTAGTTCGTTCGCTAGGAGGTCTAGGCAGAATCCGATACAAAAAGTCTTCATATAAAAATAAAGACGGCAAAAGGGTCATTTGTAAGGATTGTTGGATTGTATCTTTTTATTTGTTTGACGATATGATGCCAGCAACATTGGGCAGAAAACTTGTTAATTATTCCAAGAGGGAATTAAACCGCTGTCATTTTATCAGCAATGTTGAAAAAATTTCAAAGGCTGAGTCCGTCTGCATTAAAGTTTCTTCGCTTGATTCTCTTTATGTTACCGAAAATTATGTTCTAACTCATAATACCAGTGAAGCCCTAGAAGTTATGCGTAACTTCTGCAATTCCTCTACCCAGCGCAGAGGGCTCTACATTAAGGCAGAAGGCAGGCTCCCAAAAGAAATGGTTGAAAGAAGCGGGGTCAAATTTGTCTACGATGCTTCCGATTGGGAAGATGGAACCTGTTTCGTTTTCGAAAGCAATATTTATGAGACGGTGATGAATTTAATGCGCGGCCTTGTTTCGTCCAAAGACGGCATACAATATTGTTTCATTGTCGACTCTGTAGACGGTCTTATCGCCAAAAACGATTTAGAAAAATCCCTTGAAGAAAGTATGAAGGTAGCTGGCGGGGCAGTAATTGCCTCCACAATGATGAAGAAAATTTCTATTGCCTTGGCCAAGCGTGGGCACATGGCCCTCTTTCTCTCTCAAGTTAGGTCCGACATTAAGCTTGACCCTTATACTCGGGCTCCAGTTCGCCAAATTTCTGGCACAGGAGGCAACGCACTTCTTCACTTCGCTAACTGGATTCTCGAATTTGAGCCCAGATTTCAAAAGGACATCATTTTAAAAAACCCTAAACTGAAACTCGGCCCAGAGAATCCTCCTGTAGGGCATATGGCCAAGGTTGTAGTCAAGAAATCCCCTAACGAAAAAACCAACACTGTCATTAATTATCCAATTCTGTACGGCCAGAAAGGCGGCAAATCAATCTGGAGAGTTAAAGAGGTAGTTGACATGGCGCTGGCATGGGAATTAATCACCAAAGGCGGGGCGTGGTATAAATTTTCTCCTGATTTATATGAACTGCTTGGCCTTCCAGAGTCATCTGCCCTGAATTTTCAGGGAGAGGAAAAGTTGTGCCAATATTTTGAGGAAGAAACCGAAGTAACGGAAAAGCTTTACAATTATTTTGTTCAAATGTTATCCACATGAAGTTTATCGCCCTATCGGGAGCAGAAAAACCAGTAAGGTACGCCTCAAAATACAAAATCAAATGGAATCAAGACAGCATTAGTTTGTTTCAGACTGAAGTAAAACTATTCCTCTGCCCCTTTTGGAAGAATCATGACGTATATGAGGAGTTCCCCCTAGTTGGAACAAAACTCACTTTTGATTTTTACAATGCCTCAAAAAAGGTTGCGGTGGAAGTTCAGGGGAGACAGCACACAAAATTTGTAAAATTCTTTCACCAAAACAGAATCAAGTTCCTTGAACAACTCAAAAGAGATAAGATGAAGGAAGATTATGCAGAATTAAACGGCATAACTTTAGTGACAATTTTTCCGGAAGATGAGCTTTCCCTTGATTTGTTTAAAGAATTTGGAATAGAACTCGTGTAAAAAATTTCGTGCAAAAAATAACAACAAAAAAATTTGAACTGCCTAAAAAATTAATCCACGACCTTTATGAGGCCACGGGTGGAGGCGATAGATACAAAGGATTTATTTTGGTGATGTGCAACGAAAAAGGCGACCCTATGGTTTGCTACGATTCTGAGGCCAGCGTAATACATATGGGCCTTGTTCGTGGATTAGAGAAATATCTCGTTGAATCCTTGGAAAATTAAATGCTTGACTAATCAAGCCTTCGCGCCATTATAGGGCGATATGATATTTTCCTTAGAAATTGAGCAGCAGTTTCTGGCTACGCTAATCCAACACCCCCAGAACTACGCTCAAATCGCAGACTTCATAACCCACAAGGATTTTTATAGCGAGAAATCCAAAGTAAATCAGACCGTCTTTTCCGTGATGCGTCAAATCTTGGAAAAGGGCCAAGAAATCGACCCGTCCGTGGTTATCGACAGGGTAAACAACCTCGGTGTTTCCTTCAACGAAAACCTTTCTATTTTCGATTATATTCACTCCCTCTCAATGAGGAAGACCTCAGCGAACAATCTTCCCTCTCTCGCCAAGGAGCTAAAGAAGTATTCGGTGCGCAGAGACATTTATTATTCGTCGCGGGATGTGGCGAAGGAAATGAAGGACATTAATCCCAACGCAAGCTATGCAGATATTGTTAGCTTGGCGGATAAAACCTTCAACCAAAGAATTAATTTTTACGAATCGGGAGAGAATGTTCCTGTCAATCTCATGGAAGAGATGATAGACCTCATCGAAGACAGGGGGAATAATCCTGTGGAAGAATTTGGCATCAAGGGACCGTATCCCAAACTTCATGACATTTACGGTTCACTGTTGAGACCCGGAAACATTTCTGTCATAGTTGCCCGTAGTGGCGTTGGAAAGACAACTCTTGCCTTGGATTTTTGCACGAAGGCTTCTGCCGACAATGGGAACATACCAGTTCTTCATTTTGATAACGGAGAAATGAGCAAGGAAGAACTGATAATGCGACAATGCGCCGCAATGTCAGGAGTCCCCATGCACTTATTGGAAACTGGAAAATGGAGACAGCACAGTGAGGAAACCGTTCGCAAGGTTCGTGCGGTCTGGGAAAAGGTTAAGAACCTCAAGTTTTACTATTACAGTGTCGGCGGCCTTGATTTTGAAGACATGATTACCGTCTTGAAAAGGTTTTACTACTCAACAGTTGGCCGTGGAAATCCAATGATTTTCAGCTTTGACTACATTAAACCCGCAGACAGCACCAATGACGGTCGAAACGAATGGCAACAAATCGGGAGCATGGTCAATCGCTTCAAGAGATGCATCAAGGATGAAATCCTCCACGATGGATTGCCGATTATTCCCATGTTTACCTCTGTCCAGAGTAACAAGCTCGGCATTACGCATAATCGCAACGCCGACAGCATCGTGGACGACGAGAGCATTGTTTCCCTGTCTGACCGTATCACGCAATACTGTTCTCACCTGTTTATTCTCCGCAAGAAAACCCTCGATGAACTTTCTGAGGAGGGAGAACTGTTTGGAACACACAAGCTGATTTGTATTAAGCCTCGTCACTTGGGCAGGGATATTGCTGGACATATTGAGCCCGTGCTGATGGGTGACCGCCTTCGTCACAACTTTATTAATCTTGACATCAAGGGATTCGACGTTCAAGAGCGCGGAGACTTACGGGATATCGCCGCCCATATGCAAGCCAATGCCACCTTGGAGCCTTCTGCCCCAAGAGGCAGAAGGGAAACTGAAACCGATATTGTTCAGGAAGAATTAGGAATCCCCGATTTTGATAATGTCTGACCTTAAAGTTGCACTAGAGTCCCTAGGCTATCGCCTTTCCGACAACGGAGATTCTTGGAGAACCTCTGCGGTTTACCGTGGAGGGCGCAATGGAACATCTCTTTTGATTTACAAAAATACGGGGGTTTGGTATGACTACGGACAAGGCATTGGCCCCTTACCTTATCGTAAACTTGTAGAGCTAACAGCGGGGACGCAGGATATTGATAAGTTCCTCGTTGAGCTTGCAGAATTTTCTGCGCCTCCGCAAAATGAATTTATTGAAATGAGTAAACGCTACCCTGAATCCATTCTAGACAACCTCTTGCCTTCGTATAAGTTTTACTTGGATAAGAAAATAGGAGAGGTAACTTTGAAAAATGTTTATCGCGCTGGCTTTGCCAGTGGAGGCAAACTATATCGCCGTATTGTTTTTCCTATTTTTGACGAAGAAAACAGCATCATTGGTTTCAGCGGAAGAAAGGTAGATAATGACAATGATGCCCCCAAATGGAAGCATTTGGGTAAGCGCAGGGAGTGGGTATACCCCTACCATAATCATCCTTATTTTTCTACTTGCGCCGTAGCCAGAGGCTGCAATGAAATGATATTGGTTGAAAGCATAGGAGACAGTCTTGCATTGTCTGAAAACTGTATGTGGAATCACCTTGTCTTGTTTGGCTTGACGCCTTCCTCCAAGGTTATCTCTAAACTTTTAGAAATTAATCCTAAGCGCATTATTATCGCTACAAATAACGACCTCGATTCTGAAATTAACCGTGGTAAAATCGCCGCCTTAAAAGCCTATCTTACATTGTCTAGTGTTTTTGACAGGGATAAGCTGGTAATTAATTTGCCAACCGCGAATGATTTCGGGGATATGCACCAGCTAGGAATGAGCTTCAACGAATGGGAGAAGCGAGAGAATCAAGCAGACGAAATACTAAAAGAAGGAGCAAAACTAATGAACGACAAGCGAGTGTCGTTCACAGCCGCGCAGAGGGCTGCGCTGGCGGAACTTACTTAATATGAAAAAAGATAAAAAATACCTTTCGGCGTCTAAAATAAAAGTCTTGCAGTCTTGTTCATGGAAATATTGGTGCAAATATGTTCTCGGTTTGCCCGAGCCCTCTAATGACGGCTCTCGCAGAGGGAGCGTTTGTCATTTGGTTTTTGAGGTTCTTGGAAATCCTAGGCACAAGAAACATTTTACCAAAATCATAAGAAAGCAAGACGCCTTTGCTAGTGAGGCCGTCAAGCGTTTAGTCATGAAACATGCCGCGTCTATGGGGATAGATGATGCGGAAAATATCGAGATGGTCAGAGAGATGATTTTAACAGGGTTAAACTATGACTTTTTCGGACTGTCGATTGGTAAGCCCACGAAATCATTTTCTGAACTCGACTTCGTTTTAGAAAAAAACGAGTACCCAATTCGATACAATATCGTTGGCTTCATAGACAAGCTGTTTCTTTATAAAGGAAAGAAGCTGGCGAAGATGCGAGACTATAAGACCAGCGCCAAAGTATTTGTGGGAGGAGAGATAGATGATAATCTACAGGATTGGATATACTCCTTGGCTATCTTAGAGTATTTCCCAGAGTATCCAACCCGCATTAACGAGTTCCCCTTTTTGCGACACATGAAAGGGAAGCTTAAGGGAGATGAAGAAAACGAAGGCGTGGTAAGGATGAAACCGATTGAGAGTTCTTCTCTTCGGGCATTTGAATATGAGTTGAGCCACTACCAGCAAATGGTTGAAAATTTTGACGAGAATACCGCGACATCTAATTTCGCCGCAGACCACGGCTTCCCTACGGACTCCACTTTCAGTGGGAAATTATTGTGTGGATTTGCTCAACAAAAAGGACAACGGAAAAAGGATGGCTCGCTAATGTGGCACTGTCCAGTTAAGTTCGGCTTCGATTACATCTCCGTGATAAGCCCAGAAGGGGACGTTGTTAAAAATTATCTGGAAAGCGATTTCGATGAGTCCAAGGTTCCGCCTGAACATCTATGGGTGAAAATGAAATACTCAGGATGCCCTAAGTACAAAAATTCTTGACAAATCGCTATTTATCCCTAGTTTAGAGACAAAATGATACCTTTATTTGTCTCAGATTACAGCCTTGGACGTAGCATCTTAAAACTGAAGCCCACGCATGAAGGTGGGCCTTCGGACATTCTTTCTATGGCCAAAGAGGCGGAACTCAAGGAAGTCTACCTAGTAGAAGATACCATGATTGGCTTCCTAGAGGCCCACAAGGCCTTCTCTGAAGCAGGAATTGCCCTGCGCTTTGGGGTTAGATTCAATATCTGCAACGATGTAGCAGAAAACAGGGAATCAAGCGCATACAAGATTATTTTATTTGCCCTTAATGACAAAGGGTGCAAGGAGTTGTACAATATTTTTTCTGAGGCCTTTTCGTATCCAGAGAGGGAAGGATACTTGGACCTTTCCCTTCTGGAGAAATGTCCGAAAGATAATTTACTATTGGTTCATCCGTTTTACGATTCCTTCCTTGCTAATAATGTTCAATTTTTCAAAAATTGCGTTTTCAATAGCCCCTTCCCTACAGAAAGGGAGTTATTTTCGGTGGAAAATAATGGGATGCCGTTTGATACCTTGTTAAAAGACGCCATTGATGCCCGCAAAGACATCCTCCCCAGCAATAAAATAGAAACAAAAACCATACTATACAGGCTGAGGGAAGACGTTGAAGCATATCAAGTATACAGAATGGCCTGCAACCGTTCCTTCGGAAAATCTCGCGGCTTGTCCGCCCCAAACCTACAGCATTTTGGGAGCAACGAGTTTTGCTTTCAGTCCTACATGGAAAAAGAACATGGAAAATTTGTTAAAATTTAACTTTAATCAACGATACCTCGTTCTCGACACTGAGACAGAGGGTCTGAACCTTATCACTTCCCGCCCTTGGCAGATTTCTTGGCTCGTTTCTACAGGTAAAAAGGTGGAAGCCGTCCACGACCATTTTGTTGCTTGGGAAGACCTAAAGGTCAGTCCAGATGCCGCACGGATTACAGGGTTTGACAAGAAAAAATACATTGAAAAAAGGGAAGACCCCCATCATGTATTCAATCTTTTGTGGAAAGAAATCGCCAGAGAAGACACTATAATAGTGGGGCACAATCTCCTTCAATTTGATATCTATGTTATTAACACACTTCGTCGTTTACTTTCGCTTCAATCTGATTACTCATATCTATACCGTCTGTTGGACACTAATGCGCTTGCTGTCGCCATAAGGCACAACCTACAGCCCCCTCACGCCCTTTCTGATGGAAATTTGCTTTCGTGGCAATATAAGTTGGCGCATAATCGCCAACGAGGAGTAAAGACAAACATGGGAGCGATGCTAAAGCACTATGATATTCCCTACGATGCGGGCAAGCTCCACAATGCAGAATACGATATCCGCAAAAACCATGAACTCCTGTGGAAGGAACTTGGAGACCTTGACCTATGATTGATATGTTTTCAAATTACGAACAACCCTTCCCCGCAGGGGTGAAGCTTCCCCATATCAAAATTGAGGGGAAATACTATCAAGAACTAGGCCTGCCCAAAGGGGCGTCTAATTTCCAATTTTTAGAAGCCAAGTGTAAACAATCCTTGGACAGGTACTGGAGTCCTAAGCTTGCAAATGATAAGGAGACATACAGTAAAAGGCTGAACGATGAACTCAATATATTGGACGATTTGGGTTTTACTGACTATGTGTTGCTTAATTGGGACATACTTAATTATTGTCACGAAAGAAAAATACCTACGGGCTTTGGGCGCGGCTCCGCTGCTGGCAGCTTGGTGTTATTTTTGCTTGCTGTCACTCGCGTTGACCCGATAAAGCATGACCTGTTTTTTGAAAGGTTTGTGTCCAAAAGCCGCGCTCGCAAAATTGAGCATAATGGCGATACATTTCTTGATGGGTCTCTCCTTTGTGATGTTGATAATGATATTGCTTATGACCGCCGCCAAGAAGTCATTGACTACATTGAGCAGAAATTTGCTGGATACACTTGCAAGATTCTCACCCTTAATACCCTGAGCAGTAAACTTTGCCTGAAGGAATGCTGTAAGCTAGTGGAAGAGCTTCCAGAAGAAAAAGCAAATCAAGTAAGCGGGATGATTCCGAAGAAGTTCGGGAAGGTTCTATCCATCACAGACGCCCTTGAAGAGTCTCAAGAGTTTGAGCAATTCGCCACGGAGGAACCCAAGATTATTTCCATTGCCAGAAAGCTGGAAGGACTCAATAAAAATACGGGAGTCCACCCTTCGGGCATTGCAATCAGCTACTATCCTGTTTCGGATATCATGCCCCTGCAATCTACGGGCGATGGACATATTGTGTCTGGATATGACATGAATGGAGTGTCTGAACTTATGGTCAAGTTTGATATTCTCGGCCTTCGCACCTTGTCTGTTGCAGACAAAACGTGTCAAAGGTTGGGCATATCAATGTACGATATCGACCCTAATGACCCCCTGATTTATACCGCTCTTGAACAGTTGGATAATCCCAAGGGATTGTTTCAGATTGAGGCTGATACGAATTTCAGGGTTTGTCAAAAAGTTTCCCCGAAAAACATTCAGCAACTTTCTGACGTAATTGCATTGGCAAGGCCCGGAGCCCTTAGCTTCGTGGACAGGTACGCAGAAAATGTTCGGACAGGTCGGGCGGATGTCGTCCACGAATTTTTCGCAGACATTCTCAATTATACTGGAGGCATTCCTCTTTATCAGGAACAGTTGATGAAGATGGCCAACAAGATTGGGTTTACTCTTGATGAGTCTGAACAGTTGCGCCGTATTGTCGGCAAGAAAAAGGTAAAGGAAATGTCCTCATGGGAAGCGAAAATTAAAGAGAAGATTGAGGCCCAAGGTTTGGGCTCAGAAGTAGGAGAAGTTTTATGGAGGGTCGCGGAAGATAGCGCGAACTATTCCTTCAACCTTTCCCACTCTGTTTCCTATGCAATTCTTTCGGCCATCACGGTGCATTTGAAATTCAAGTACCCTCAAGAATTTTTCCTCAGCCTTCTTGAGATGGCTCTGTTTGAGCCAGAGCCCCTGAGAGAAATCAATCTCATCGAAAAAGAGCTCGGTCAATTCGGTATCAAACTTTTGCCGCCAGACTTGGCGAAATCAAAAATTGGATTCTCAATTGAGGGCAAAAATATCCGTTACGGATTGAATGCCATCAAGGGGATATCCGAAAAAAGCTTGAGCAACTTAATTGAGTTTCGAGGCAATGACTTCGAAAGCATGTATGATGTTTTCTCCATAGCCAAGGACTGCGAGCTTAACATCGGCATCCTTTCCGCCTTGATACAAGCTGGAGCACTAGATAGTATGACGGATTGCAGAAGCAAAACGGTTCTTCATGCCTGTGCGTTTAATCTTCTTACGGACAGGGTCAAAAGGAATATTATTAGGCTCGGAGAAAAGCATGATTTTGATGTTCTGAATTCCATCTTTAAATGCGTAAGGGAAAAGCTTGTCGGGGACGACGGAAGACCTGTCTTTACCGAAGGAACCTTCAATACATTTAAAAAGAAATACGAAAGATACAAGGAAATTTATGACCTGAATAAGCGCCATGAAAAGTTTGCCAATTGGTATTTCGAGCGCAAAATTCTAGGGTACTCTTATAGTCATAAACTTAATGATGTTTTTCTTGACAAGAACTTCATCAACATCCGCGACCTTATCCAAGAAGAACAAGGCGGAACTCGCCATCTCGTTGGAGTTGTCGATGATGCCGTGATAGGCATAAGTCGAGCGGGGAATAGATACATGAGGATATTTCTCTCCGATGAAACTGGAACAGTCGTTGGTATTATGTCTGACGGAAGAAATCGTCCAGCGCTTACTTCTTATCTTGACAAAGGAGGAGAAAAGCCTAAAAAGGATAACATTATTACGGTTGTTGGAAGTTTTAGCGGAGACGCTTTTTTCATCAACTCCCTCAAGGTTATAGACGAACAAATCTATATGAAACTTTCAGAACTTAAATAATGGAACTAGATTATAATCCTCGCGCAAAAGAATGCATAGATAGAGCTAAACAAATTTGTAAGGAACTAGGGGGTACTGCGGTACAACCCATGGACGTATTCTTGTCAACCATGTTGGCGAGATACGATGTTATCCAAATGTTCTTAACTCATTGCACAAGCGACCCTGTTTCCCTAATCCAGTCTGCGGCAGACTATTGTTCTGACCTTAAGCGTTCCCCCAGAAAGAAAGTTTCGTGGAAGAAGGAATCTTCTGTAGTTATTAATGCCGCCTTTCAAGAAGCGGAACGTCTGCAAACCCCGTATATTGGGGTCGACCATATCTTTTCTTCGTGCATCAGGAATTCGGCGCAAGTTAAGGAATTTCTTTCTGAAATCAATATCAACGCAGAAGAGTTTTATAAAATCTTTCATGAATTTGTTAAGTCTCTTCACGAACACAAGGAGCCCGCCCCGCATCAGGGGCCCAGTCAAAATGCTGGCTCCACATCTAACATAGACAAGTTCTGCGACCATATCAATAGTCGAGTCTTGGACAATAAGTTCCAGTTCTTTGGGAGGATGGACGAAATTAATGCGGCAATGACGGCATTATGTCGCCGCCAAAAGTCCAATGTTCTTTTTGTCGGAGAAGCTGGGGTAGGGAAAACTGCCCTTGTTGAGGGCCTTGCTCTTGCCATGGAAAACCCATACGAGCAACATGAAATCGCCTTCCCCCGTATGGAGATTTTTGAACTGAAACTTTCCGACATGGTTGCAGGGGCGACATACAGGGGAGACTTTGAAAAAAGATTGAATCAAACCGTAGAAGAACTAAAGGCGTTTCCCACAAAGGCCGTTGTATTTATTGACGAAATACATATGCTGATTGGAGCAGGAGACAAGGATGGGGCGATGGATGCCGCGAACATCCTCAAGCCAGCGCTGGCAAAGGGAGAACTCTCCTGTATTGGGGCAACAACCTACGCAGAATACAAAAAATATATTGAGAAGGACGCCGCACTTTCTCGCCGCTTTGAAGTCATTCATGTCAAGGAACCAGACATCAAGGAAACGATTGATATTCTTAAGCATTGCAAGAAAAACTTTGAAGAGTATCACTCTGTAAAATTTTCGGATGAAGCCATAGCCTCTTTGGTTGAGGCGGCAGATACCCATATGCCGTATCGCCGTTTCCCAGACAAGGCGTTCGACCTTCTAGACGAGGCGGGAACATTCTTGAAGCTTCGCCTTTGCAAGCGCCCAGAACATATCAACAAACTGGAAAATGAACTCAAAGGTTTTATTTCCTCAGATAACCACAAGGGACAATCGGGGAAATACGACAAGAAGATGGAGGTCTTCCGCTCTGAAATGGAAAAGTGGACAGAAGAAATTTCGAAAGACACGGAAGCCTCGCTTGAGGATGTCCGCCGCTTCATTTCTCATAAGTTTAAGCTGAAGAAGGACGACAAAGGCCTTGAAGACTTTCTTGCGGAAAGGGTTTTTGGGCAGAAGAATGTCATTAAAGAGTTTTCGTCATTCGAAAAGGTTATGACCCTTCAACGCAGGAAGAACAGGCCCGTCTTTAGCGCGCTCTTCGCAGGAGGGGAAGGGGTAGGGAAAACGCTTTTTGTTTCCCAATACGCGGAGCACGGACCACTCAAGCAGGACGGTCTGGCCTGTTTCGATATGTCTCATTATGCAGAACCAACAACAATCAACAAACTGATAGGTTCTTCTGCGGGCTATGTCGGATATGACAGGGGCGGGGTTCTCACGGAGAAGCTCAAGAACAACCCCAAGCTGATTCTTTTGTTTGAGAATATCGACAAGGCCCATCCAGCAATTTTAGACCTATTGGTCAATATGTTGAATGACGGGTTCCTTCAGGATAATATCGGCCAAAAAATCGACTGCTCTCGGGCCAAGATATTCTTCACTACACGCCATACGGCCCGCACAGAGTCCCTTGGATTTGGTGGGGGTGCCTCGACCCTGTCCATAGACACAAAACGCGTTCCTAGGGACATTCTGGGCGCTGTAGACAAGGCGTGGATATTCAATGACCTAGAAAAAGATGGTTTAGCCCAAATCGGGAGAGAAAGACTTAGGGAAAATCCCCTATCCATAGGGGCCGACGATGAAGTTTTTGAGTTTTTATCCGATTCCTGTAGCCCTAAAGGTGGTGCAAGGCCGATGATTTCGAAGGTCGAGGAAAGCATTATCGGGGCAGTTTACGATAAATTGGACGACAAGAATAAAAATGCGAAATTTTATGCAAAAATGCTTGACAAATCTATTATAATAAACATCTTAGAGAGCGATGAATAAAGATATCTTATCTACAATTCGAGAAACTCAAGGCCGATACTTTGGTCTTTACACTAAAGACGGCAGGGCCTTCAACGCTCGGCTCATTCGCGAAACCCCAAAGGGTATTCGCATTTTTGACCGGAACAACAAGGATGTGCGCCTAGTAACAAAGGCAAACATCCGAGCAGTTCATTCTCGCGGCCTCACTGTGACCGCTTAACACTCTGGGGGCGGTTTTCGCCCCCCTTTTTTTTATGAACCTTCTTAATCAAGTTTTAAACATCTCGCCCCTCGATTCAACTATTTCCGATGAGGAATATAAGCTGACAGGAGACATCTTGGACGAAGTTGGCCTTCCAAGGCCTAACAAAGACGGAATAAAAAGGGTGCTCGACGACTTTTTCCTCACTCAATACATCGTATCCTACGATAACAAAATAGTTTTTTTGCGACTGTCTCCGCACGAATTTATTTTTGAGCATGATAAGAAACTTACGTCCATAAAATACCTCCCAATTATTTCCCCGCTTATCGGAGAAGGGAAAGTCTTGGACAAGTTTTATTATTCGGTAACATGGATGAATCCCTGCTTCCCCATGTCTGTTGCCAAGCAAGAAACCATTGGCGCGGCGACACATTATTTTGCTGGCCTCTCCCTACTGGCGAAGGACCAGTATCCAAGCGACCAGTTGAAGCCTCAAGAGGAAGTATATCAGGACATTTTTAACTTATATCAATTCACGGAATCTCTCCCTGCCCCGCTGATGGGGAAACTGACGAAGATGCATAGGGAAATTTCTCCTGAATTTCTCAAGGAAATCTCCGAAACCAGCTTTGCTTTTTTCAAAAAGCATCTTTTGGACAAGCACCCGACAGGAACAGGAGCATTATGTTTCGGCCCTCTTCGCGCTTCTGATGTGGTTTTGGAGGACGTTGTCCCGCTTCCCCACGTTGTAACCGCTCCATATCTCATGAAGGGAAACCCCAAGATTGAGGCGGCATGTTTTCCATATTATCTCGGCATAAATAGAGAAAAGTTCTATCGGGCGTATGCATCAAACGAAAAAGAATACAGGGAACTTGATTATCTTTCCAAATATGCTTGGATTGTAGACTTTTACCTCACCCTTATAGGGGAATGTATACTTTCCTCCATGGAAGTCGGGTTTCATAATGAAAATTCCCTGCTTGGCGCGGCGAAATATCAAAAATATCGAGGATGGATTAACCATTTTGAAGAATTTAATAAATGGGGAGTGAAATTAGACTCGATTTTTCTAGAAAAATTAATCAAATAACCTATTATTTCAAACATGAGCTCGATTATATTTTATAAACCCACTCCCAAAGTAACGGGGTCCGTAGCTGCTTTTTCATGCAGAAAAAACGAACAGGAGGGCGTGAATCAATTCTACCTGAATATCGCCCGACAGGTTAGCTGGGACGCCAAAAGCAGAACGGCACGCTTTCGTTCCGAAAAACCCAATAATGATATTGCGATTAAACTTAACGCAGTTGAACTGGCGGGAATCGTTCGCTCCCTTTCGGGGAAGGAAGATTTTTCTACGGTCCATAAATTTCAAGACAGCACGACAAGTATTGCCATGAAATGGTTCAAGAGGGATAATGGAGCGCCAATATACAGCATCTCCATCTCTCGCGGAGGGGAAAAGTACGGTATTGGGCTTTCTGCAAATGAGGCTTATGTGCTTTCCAAGTTTTGTGACGATGGAATTCTTAAATTGTGCGAAGACAAAGATAATTCGTGAGAAAGAAACGAGTATTAATTCATTCTAATTTTTGTCGCGCCTTTACGGGATTTGGCAAGCATAAGAAAAACATTCTTCGGTATTTGTTTAATACCGGAAAGTATGAAATTATCGAACTTGCCAACGGAAGGAAATATGACGAGCCTTCCAATAGCCTGTTGCCGTGGAAGTGTCTTGGGTCTCTCCCTAATGACAGGTCTATTCTTGCTCAGCTATCTAATGACCCCGGCGCACAGAAACTTGCGGGATACGGTTTTTACGGAATAGATAAGGCTGTCCAAGAGACGCGCCCAGATGTTTATATAGGAATAGAAGACATTTGGGGATTGGACTTCTGGAAAAAGGACTGGTGGAAAATTTTGACACCGATGGTATGGACAACCTTGGACAGCCTTCCTATCCTTCCTCAAGCGTTTGAGGTTGCATCGAAAACAGAGGACTTCTATGTGTGGGCCTCGTTCGCCGAAAAAGCAATGAAGGGGAAACAAAGTAATGTCAACACATTACATGGAAGCATTGACACTTCAACATTTTTCCCCCTGAAAAACAGGGACGAAATCAGATTGAAGAACGGGATTGCCCCGAATGAATTTATCATTGGCTTTGTATTCAGGAATCAACTACGAAAATCTGTGCCAAACCTATTGGACGGGTTTATGGAATTCCGAAAACAGAACCCTTCCGTCAACGCCAAGCTCCTTCTCCATACTCATTGGTCTGAAGGATGGGACATCCCCCGAATGCTGGAAGAAAAAAATATCCCTCCTCAGCTTATCTTGACAACATATTACTGTCCTCGTTGCGGGCAGTACGAGATAAAACCGTTTCAGGGGCAGGGGCTGGATTGTAATTGCGGGGCGAGAAAGTCTCAATCAACAACAAACATCTCTCAAGGAGTTAATGAAATTCAATTGAATGAAATTTACAACATGATGGACGTTTATTGTCACCCCTTTACCAGCGGTGGACAAGAAATCCCCATTCAGGAGGCCAAACTATGCGGGCTCATTACTCTCGTTACAGATTATTCCTGCGGCGAAGACCACTGCACCCCAGAAAGCGGAGGATTCCCCTTGGAGTGGGCGGAATACCGCGAGCCCGGCACACAGTTTATTAAGGCTTCAACGTATCCTTCAAGCATTGCGAAACAATTAAAGAAGGTCTCTAAAATGAAGCCTGAAAAAAGAAGGGCTCTCGGAGAGAAGGCCCGGAAGTTTGTTGAAAAGAATTATTCCGTAGAAGCCGTAGGCAAAAAGCTCGAAGAGATTTTGGATGCGATGCCTTTTGTTGAAGATGAAAAATGGGAGAAATCAGAGGAAAGTGAAGACTCTCCTGTAACCATAATGGATGTTCTCGATAAGGACGATGCAGGAAAAAGAATCCTGATAGCCATTCCGGGCGCATTGGCAGACGTAATACTAATGAATTCCCTAATAGGGAATATGAAAAAGAAGTATCCAGAATACAATTTGTATTTTGCTACGGACCCAAGGTTATTCAGCGCTATTGATAGCCATCCAGATATTCACAAACTTATTCCGTTTCATCCATTCTTTGAAAACGTGATTGAGATGGAGGGGACTCCAGATAAAGAAGGCTTATTTGAGGCGGTCTTTATTCCCCATGTCACTACCCAAAAAATACCATGCTATACCCATAACGGGATAGATAATCTACAATAATGTCTCACTTAATACAGGAATACTCAAAGCATTGCGGAGTAGAACTTGGCTTTCCCATCTTAGGAGAGCATTTCTTCCCTATAAATGCCGAAGAATACATCACAATTGACACATCAAATAGCTCTCAGGCCAGTGAGTATCCATACTGGAGAGAGGTTGTTTCCCTTCTGCGGGAATCCATGAGCCCGCAAATTAAGATAATTCGGATTGTCCACCCCGAAGAAACAAGGGCAATAGGGGAAGATTTGGCGCTAGGAAGTCTTACAATCAAACAAGTGAACTATGTGATTTCCAACTCCTTAGCGCATGTTTGCGTGTATGGGTTTTCTCATCACATAGCCTCGGCGTACAACGTCCCTCTGGTGACGATGTACTCCAACAACGCCCCAGAATACTGCGGCCCAATTTGGTCAACGAATTTTATTGACCTAAAACCTCAATATCGAAACGGGAAACCTTCCTTCTCCGGAGAAGAGAAGGAGCCGGTTATTTTTTCTATTTTTCCAGATAAAATTCTGGACGCGCTGAACAGTCTGGTTCCATTTGTTTCTCCTCCAAGTGAAAAAGTGAATTACATAGGAAAGCTATTCCATAGGGAATTACTGGAAGTTGTTCCCGATTTTTATCATCCCATTAAAGAACTCAGAGGGCGTCTTTTGAACATTCGCCTAGATGAAGCCCACAATGAGGAGATACTTGAGAAATGGCTCCAAACAAACCGCTGTTCGATTATCACCCAGAAGACAGTCCCTCTTGAATTGATTTCCAAATATCGCCGAAACATCCCCTGCGTGAATTTTTTCTGCGAAACAGGAGGATTCCCAGATGAAGAATATCTGAATAGCCTTCGAGCCTTGGGAGTAGCCTTCAAGCTTTATTCTGCAACCCCAGACGGAGAAGAGTTAAGAAACGAAATCAATAAGTATTTTGATTTTCCTTTTGAGAGAATAGAATTGCCAGAAAAATGGCCAGAAGATATGGAAAAGGCCACTCATTTTAAGTCAAAGAAGAAAATTTTCTGCAAGAACGGGATATTTCTAAGCAAAGCCCATCTTAAAGCGCTAGACAGAAGCAATAAAGTGATAAAAAGTCTTGACTTTCTGAAGGAATTAGACCACTTTTATCTTTATGAGCAAAAATAAAACTGAATCTGAAGCCGTAGGTGTTGGACTTGACAACAAAGACGGCGTCCCCGTGCCTAGCGATGAACCCTTAAGAGATGAGCGGGGCCTACTGAAGGGCGTGGAGTATAAATTCAAGGAAGACGGGATGATTGATTGGCGGGCGATGATACCCGAAGAGTTCCTTTATCCAAACAAGGAATGGTTTGAAGCTCGGCAACAGCCCGTCCCTAAGACCGTAGAAGGCCTTGAAGACAAGCAGCTTTTGGTGATGCTTGGAGGGATTAAGCACGTTGCTAGGTTGCGCGGCTATTCTTATGTGGATTACGAATGGGCCCCGCATTCTACTCCTGAACATGTGGCGGTAAAATGTACAATTTCTTTTATTGATAATTTTGAAACCAGACAGGGCGTCTACAGGGCAGACGTTTCGTTCTCTTCTCTGGCAAACGCTTCCGTTTCAAATATGTCAGATTTCGTGGCGAAGTTCCCCGAAACAATAGCAGAGAACCGTGCGTTTGTCCGCTGTGTTCGAAACTTCCTGAACATTAACATCTGTAGCGATGAGGAAATTGATAAAAACAAGGGCTACCTCGTGAGCACGGAAGATACTGCGGCGAATAAAAGCAAACTTCCTAACGAAATCCTCCAGAAGGTCGTGCAGAAGCAACTCGGAATCGTACAGTTCTCCGAATTTATTGCCAAGCTTCGCGCCCTATACAAGGACGGCAAGTATAAGCCCACGGTTGATGCAAAGAAGATTGGGGAATGGAAAAGCTTTAACGACATCCCTAAGCCCGAAGTTAGAAATATCATAGGGGCTATCAGTGAATGATAAAACGCATTACGTCTTCGGACGACCTTAAAATCGTCCACGAAAACTTCGCAGAATTAGCAGGAACGCACCCCGTAAAGCATTACGGGGGGCTTCCTTTTCTGCCAGACGTAATATTGGCGGCGTGGAGCAACGATAACCTGCTGACAAACTCCTGCGTGCTGGTTTGTAACTTCACAGGAGAGAGGAAAATTGACGCCTTGTGCTGGTTTGTTATTTCTCCTGATTTCAGAGTCAATAAATCTATTGCCGTTTCCTATCTTTGGGTCTCTAAGACCAATAAAAGCGGCCTCAAGGTGTTCTTGGAGGCCCTGAGAATACTCAAAAGGAAAAGGGTAGACGTTATAAACGTAGGCTTTCTGACGCAGAGTTCTTCCGCTCCCCGCATCGAAAAACTTTTACAGAAAATGGGCTTTGTTCCCGAAGATAAATCGTATTCTTTAGTTCTTAAAGAAGAGGCTCCTCTATAACCACGCGGATTGATACCGTTTCACTATCGGCATCTGAAATGGTTTTCCCCAAGGATTTAGCAGTAACCCAAACGGTGTCCCCATTGGATACAGTAAGAACCTTGTAACGAGTTAGCGTTCCGGGATATACGTTATCTTGAGCAAGAGAGGTAGAAGGAACAGCCGCAGTTACAGCGGCCTTATTTGTGCTAAAGTAAAGCGTTGCGCCAGAGTCTGGATGAGTAGCATTGATAGTCACATCAACGGGGTCTCCTATATCGACTTCATCTATCGTGAACTTAAGGGATAGGCTGGTCGTAATTTGAGGAGTAATTGTTTTCGCCGTGCTTTCCGATGTAGTTAAGTTGGTCGAGCCTAAACCTCCAAAAGCAGCAGAGTCGTTAATGGCCGCTCGGAAACCAGAAAATTCTGTCGACGCAGCAGAAGCGTTCCCGATAATTTCTATCAGGTTTTGCAATTGTTCTCCAGCAGTCAGGGCCTGCAAGGCTTTTGTCTTAGCTCCTTGGTCGCCCAATTCAGCGAAATTAACCCGAATTCCCGGCAGGCTGTTATTCCCGCCAGCTTGTGGAAAATATTGAGAACTCTCTCCCAAATAGTCCTCCACTTTGACTCTCAAGAAAAAGTCCGCAAAGGATATAGTTTTATTGTCGTCCAAGTTCGTACTTGAAATAATTGGCAAAGGATGAGATGGCAAACCAATACTTGCACCGTAGGCACCAGTTTTCATTTTTGCAGAAACAGGAACCCATCCACTCGCCAAAGAATCTCCTGATTCATGCAAAAGTCCCGGGTCGCCTTCGCTGACGCCAGTATACTCGTATAAGATGTTTCCAGTTACCCCGCTATAAATTATCCATTTCCCCCACTTTGGAGTCTCTGACCCCAAAGCGCCTGTACTTAAAAATCTAGAACCAATTTCTGGTCTTCCAATTCTTTTCCAATCATAGGAATCGCTCAAATAGTCTACCTCTTCCAGATAAAAGGTTCCGTTTACAAGGTTTGTAAAATCATCATTGTCGCTGCCGACTTCGCTTCTCAAGGTGAACTGCTTTTTCACTCCTTGCATATTTGTTGCATTGCGGATTTTTTCCATTACGGAATATTGCTCCGTGTCTGGCCCAGAAGAATTGCTTACTTCTATTCGCAAAATGTTATCTTCCATGGAGCGAAGAGACACTAAATCAGAAGTGTTATTCCCCGATATTTCTTGGACAAGATTGTTGCCAGTTGATAATTTAAACGCGTATTGATTTCTCTTTCCAAAATATTGCTCCTTCATTTCCCCAGAAGAGAAATACGCGTTGTATATACCAATGTCTGCGAGATATCCCCAATATGGATTATCTTTCCAATAAGAAGCTTCTCCATTATTTCCCGCCCCAGATACCGATTGACCCAATTGGCAGCCTATCCCGCAGGCATGATAGTGTGCATTTATTCCTGAGCCAGAGGCGGAACCCGAATTGTGTAGTTCTCCATTAATATAAACATAAGCGTGCCCAGTATTTCCTCCTGCCCCAGTTTCTGTATAGAAGGATACCCCAATATGAGACCATTTCCCGATTTCCCAGACATTTAGCCCGCCTGTTACAGTCAAAAGTTCTCCTGTGGTTCCGGCTCCACTATTATCACAAAGCCGCATGTCTAACCTATATGAACCACTAGGCTTTAATTCAGTTTGTTCGCCGCTAAGATACAAAGACCATCCTCCAGAAAGCCCCCCACAGTCAAACAAGTATTGTTTGTTTTTGGTTGAGAAGGTCGCAAACCATGTGGATGCAGAAAAGGCTTCCATGTGCTGCTGAAACATTGAATTTCCCGCGCCGGGACTTTGCTCCTCCGCAAGTCTCCAAGCTGCGCCTGACCACGGTAAGTAAAAGATTTTACTTGTTTCTGTTTTGTCGGCATCAGGATTTGTCCCTGAGTTATAGGACGAGTCATTTACAAAGGCCCACTCCCCTCCAAAAAAATATACCCAAACATTATTCCACGTTTTTCCTCCTCCAATATTTCCCTGTACTTTTCCCGAAACATATCCGTCGGGCAAAGACCCTGCCCAACGCCATTCCCCGGCTGGATAAGAAGGGTTTCCACTAAATATAGGATTGGCGATTACAACGCCATTCGGAGTTTGTGTTATATGAGGATACGGAGGATACACTGTGTTTGCTCCGCTTAATAAACCCGTCCCCCCATCAGTATTACCCGTTACGTCTGTGAGTCTAACAAATGGGTAATAGGCATCGTTAGTTGTTCG
>Ga0099848_1000226_pt1 | contig 25195 bp, 45 predicted proteins | sample CB_VirMetaG_3_FD_78179 | JGI IMG/M metagenome (GOLD analysis project Ga0099848, IMG submission 78179) | Freshwater to marine saline gradient viral communities from Chesapeake Bay - CB_1508_1S Viral MetaG | ecosystem: Environmental > Aquatic > Marine > Coastal | place: USA: Chesapeake Bay...
CACGCGGGGGGACCATCGGCCTCATACCCGGCCTAGCCGAAGGCTTGGGCCTCGGGAGCGGCCTTATTCCGATTGGACGCTTCATACCGTCCCGGTCGGGGCGGTACATCTTGTCCTGCTTCATTGAGCCACCCATCAGCTGCTTCTTGATGGCGTTAGCCCGCGCAATCCCCGACGGGGTGTACGGGAACTTCTTGTTGCCTACCTGGGGCATATCAGCCTTTCCACTTCATCTTCTTGATCGCTGCGTGTCGGGCAGGACGGCTGGGGCCTCTGGCCCACTTCATTTTCTTGCCCACAACGGCCTTGATCGCGCCCTTGCGCTTGTTTCCGTATCGCCCTGGTCCGGGCATAGTGGTTCTCCTTTGAGGTTGAGGGGGGGTCTTGCTATTTCTTGCCGACGTAGTGGTAGCTGTTGGCTTGCTTACGCGCCCGCCGTCGCCACGGTGCCTGTCGCTGCCAATACCTTGTCTCCTTTAGGCTCCAGTTGTTCTTGTTTGCGAGTCGGACGGCGGCGGTACTCCAAGCCTGCCTCATCGCTTCCTTCTTGCCCGCATTTATGTCCCTGCCCGGAAATGGGTAGCCCTTGTACCGCTTGATTTCCTTGGGCAACCGCCTTTTGTAGATGGCAGTCAAGCGGCCACGAATGTCGCGGTTGCGCTGCTTTAGCTCCGATGGCCCCGCAGGGCGGTAGGCGTTTGGCTTCTTGTTTCCGTATGGCCCTGGTCCGGGCATTGTTCTGTCTCCTTTGAGGTTGAGGGGGGATGCCCCTTTGTGCTGCCAAATCTGTGAGGGGGGCCGTCATGTATAAACGCGGGGCGGGGCGGCGCGGCTCCCCTCCCCCGTCCCCCTGCCGCCGCCGCTAGGTGCCGGGTCCGGTTTCGGGATTCGGGGTTCGCACCATGTTCGCACCGGGCCGGAGGATGATCGAAAGGCCGGGAAGGGAAAGGGAATACCGGGCCTGGTGATAGGGAACCTCCGACGCTCGCGGTCGTCCTGCCTTGCGCGGTTTAGGTCGGTGAGTCCGGGCCGAAAGCGGGCAACCCAACCCTCCCATCGCAACCCTCCGGCCATACGCTTACGCCCTGCCACCACCTAGCGCGATCCCTTACCTAATGCGGCATCCCGCCATTCCCTTGTAATCCGTTGCCGGATGGTGTATAAGTCCCCTACACCCGGAGGGAACGGGGCAAGCAAAACGAAAGGTGAAAGCGATGAAGGTCAAGCAGGATGAACCGGCAGACAAGGCAGCCGAGTGCGACGGGTGCCGGGGCGATGGCATCTACTACGGGCGGGGTGCCGTGGTGAACGGGGTATTCAAGGGTTTCACAGGCACCTGCTACCGATGCGGCGGCAAGGGATACCAGACGGACCGGGACTACCGGCGGAATCGGTACTACGACAATCATGTGAGAAGGGTGGTCGTCTAATGGACCGCGAGAGAAAAATCGAGTGTCTCGACGGTCCCGAAGGTTGCGGGGGGGCGGTCGAGTACCGAGCGCCCCTTTCCGCCACCGGCCGATCCTTCCCCCGGTGCGAGCGGCATTGGGAGGAACGGCTAGACCGGCAAGACGAAATCAACCGGCGCTACCCGACTCTCGCACCCTCCGATTTCGACCCGGCCTACGCGGGCGAACGATGGGAGGAGGACTATTAGCGGCGCGGGATAGCGCGTCGGGCGCTAGGCAGGTTCGACCCCTGCCTATCCCTTCCCCGCTATTGCGGCGGGGTGAGTAAGTCAAACGAGTGAAAGGTGAGAAGGTGGAATACCTAGTTAGCGAATACCGGGCGAGCGGCCCGTCAGGTGCCTACTATTCATTCTGCCGGGTAGTCGCCCGGTGCGATGAATCCACCGATGCCGCCGACATTGCGGATTGGTTCGACCGCCGCGAAAGGGGCGGGGGCTACTTGTACGAAGTAGAGAACAGGGCGCGGGAACTAGACGGCGGGATCATCCCCGGCAGGGTTGCGGGGGTCTAACGGATAACGCACCGGGCGGGGTCAGACTCGCCCGGTGCCTTGCCCCTTATGGGGCGTAATGGAAAGCGATTAGAAAGGTGAAGCGATGGTGAGAACGGGCGAGCAAGTGACCTATAAGGCTGGAAGCCAATACCTGGGGGCGATGCGGCCCGGTGAGGTGGTCGAGGTGGGAAGCCGTGAGGTTCGAGACGGCGGCGTGACCGTCACGATTCCGGTCGTCACCGTCAGGGATACGGAGACGGGCGAGGAGGTGCTACGCCCCGCGAATCAGGTTAGGTCACGGCGCGGCTAGGTGCCAGCGGGGGCGGTTCGATTCTGCCCCGCGCCTTGCCCCGATGGTGGGGCGGTCAAGTAAGTCAAACGAGTGAAAGGTGACAAGATGGGCGAATACAACGGATGGGCCAACTACGAAACCTGGCTGGTCAATCTCTGGATTGACAATGACCCCGGCACCTATGGCCGAGCGGTCGAGCTGGCGCGGGAAAGTGAAGGCGACAAGTACGCCCTGGCCGACCAGATAGAGGAATGGGTCGAGGAGTGGGCGCGGGAAGGTGTCGAGGGTCTGGCCGGTGATCTGGTCGGCGCGGCGCTCTCCGAGGTCCGGTGGGCCGAGATTGCCGAGCATTGGATCGAGGACCACTACGAGGAGGAGGTCACGGCCTAGTCCCCCAGCTACCTAACCGGGGGGGGCGTAGTGTCCCCTCCGGTGAGGTGTGATACAATCCTACGCAGTCAAGCAGTACGACAAGAAAGGTGAAAGATGATCGAGCGAGTGGAGATACCGGCCGAAAACCTAGCGATAGGGGACCGGCTGACGGAATGGAATGGTCCGTTCCATATCGGACCGGCGGAAGGTCCGGGGGGGCGAGTGACGGAGCTTTACCACCCCGGCTATGACGGGAGCGACAATACCGCGCAGGGATTCATAGAGGCGTGGACGGATTCGGCGGCGTTGGCCGGTATGCCGTCCGTGACCTGCTACCCCTGGCAGACCGTCACGGTATGGCGGGAGGTGGTCGCGTGATCGAGCGAGTGATAGTTAGGGCCGAGGAGATCGGGCCGGGGGATTGGCTGGTCGAACCGGTCGGCCCTATCGCCGGGAATATGATCGGGCCGAGGGTGTCGGGGGTGGCCGGTGATACCGGGACGGTGGAGGTCTTTACCTCTGACGATCCCCTGAACGATCCCCTGGGGATGCCTGCGGCTACCTACGAGGTGGGCGAAACGGTCACGGTATGGCGGGAGGTGTCCCGTTAGCAGCAACCCGCGCCGGGACGGGTCAAAGCGGCCCGGTGCCTTCCCGCATAAGCGGGGCATAGTCAAAACGAGTGAAAGGTGACAAGACGATGGCAACAGTAGGTGAAGTCAGAAAGGCGTGGACCGTTGCGAAGGCGGCGGTGGGCGGTGTCGGGAAAATCCAACCGCATAACACGGGCGGTGTCCGTATCCTCCCCGAGTGCGTGGAGGTATGGGGCGGCGGCGAGTGCGTCCGTATCGCGGTCAAGTTGGGCGCGGGTCCGGTCGCCGTAGATGGGCATACCCTTGCCGCCCTGGTCAAGTTGGGCAAGCCGTCCGACGAGATCACCGTTGAGGTGGACGAGGGCGAGCGGGTGATCGTCTGGAATGGTGCGGAGGCCCGGACCATAAACGGGAGCGACCTGCCCCCGAGTCCGAGCGGGTCGCCCGAGTGGTACGGCCCGTATCCCGGCGAGTCCGTGAAGGGCGCGGCGGGATTCACGGCTAACGAAATGCGGCCAATCCTCACGGCGGTCGCCTTTATCGGTGATGAGGTGGTGGCGACGGATTCCTACCGGCTATCACGGGAGCGGATCGTCGGTGGTCGGATGCCTGGGGATGATCCCCTGCTTATTCCGGCCCGACCCCTTGCCGCTATCGGGGCGAAGTGCGAGTCGGTGATGATCGCGGTCGAGGACCGGGAGGCCCGAGTGTCCGGGGATATTCCGACCGGGCGCGGCAAGCCCACCGTACAGGTGGAATGGTGCGGCGAGACCGTCGAGGGTCAGTACCCCAAGTACGATCAGATAACGCCGGACCCGGAGGCGTATCAGGTCGAGGCCTGCCTATACCCCGAGCGGGGGATCGAGGCGGTCGAGGCGGCGGTGGCATCGCTGGATAAGAGCAGCCGACTCGCCCGACTTACCCTGAACGGGGAGGTCGAGATTGCCACCTCTACCCCGGAGGGCATTACCTTGCCCCCGGCGGTGATGGCTGGCCCCGCTAGGTGGACGGGGGATACCCCGCCCGAACCGATGGAGGTCGGGATAAATGCCGGATACCTGCGGGATGCGGTGAAGTACCTGGACAATGACGGCGGGGCGGTGATGCTCCGAGTCATTAGCCCCCTGCGTCCCGTTCTGATGGAGCGTAAGGCCCGGAACGGGAGGGGCGAGCGGTCGGTGCTGACCATGCCGCTGAGGTTGGCCGACTAACCCCCCATCCCCCGGCTGAGGTCGGAGCGTTCCCGGTTCGATTCCGGGCGGGGGATTCCCCTAACGGGGAGACAAGAGACAATCAGACAAGAAAGGTGAGACAACGATGAGTGAGAAGGTCAAGAAAGTGACGGTCACCTACTCGATTCCGGTCGAGGTGGTGGTGAACCTGGAAACGGGCGAGATCGAGCGCGTGGATGAATGGCGGTCGGAGGTCGGCGGCTACTCGTTCGGGACGCACCGGACCGAGGACGGCGATCAGCCTAGTCAAGAGGTCCAATGGAAGGCTGACGAGATAATCGAGTCTGCCGAGTGGCCCACCTGGAACACGATGTAGGTCAAGACAAGAAAGGAAAGGTGAAGTGATGGCGACGAGAATCAAAGTGACGCTGGATACCGACCAATGGGCGCTAGTCTGGGCCTGCGTCGGGCCGACTACGATGGGAAGCGGGGCGGTGGTTGCCCCGGCCCACCGAAAGGCGGCGCTCCAATCTATTAGCCCCGCTGGGTTGGAGGAGGTGGGCGACCGGGTACGCCTAGCCTCAGAAGGAACCGGCGAGGGTGTCCCCTGCGACAACGAGGAGGTGGAGTGATGGAAGCGACGGAGACAAGGGGGCCGGTGGCAATCGGCGGCACCCTCACAATGGCCGACGGGAGCAGCGTGGAGTTTTGTCTGGACCCTGCCTACGGTTGGCAACAATGGGGCGCTACGCCCGATGTGTTGGCGCAGAATGTGTACGCACTCGCGGCCATTCAGGAGGCGATGATGGAGCATTGGGCAAGCGACGACGAGGGGGTGGAGTGATGGGCATGAACGACTACAACTACACGATCACGCGGGAGGGGCTGCGGATCGTGGCCGAGTCCGTGAGGGCCGATGTGAATGGGCTAGTGCTGCCAGATGAGGCCCACGATGAAGCGGTCCGGGCGTTAGAGGCGATAGACGGGGCGCTGGATAACGGAGAGGCGCTGTATGTGCCGTTCGCAGGGGAGGTGGCCGGTGAGTAGCGAGCGAAAGATAAAGGTATGGCTCACGGAATCCCAGGCTACACGGGCGGCGGGGGCGGTGGCCGCTCACGCTAGGGATGAATCCCCGGACGGGCCGAGCGATGATCCTCGCAGGTATCACGCGGTAGCGGCGATCCTCTACGAAGCGGCGGGGCTTCCCCTCTTGGCGGGGGAGGAGCGGGAGTTAGCCGATGAGTAGCGCCGACAGGCTCAACGAGACAATCGAGAAGGTGGTGCGTGAACACACGCGCTACGCCGATCCCGAGGATGCCGACTGTACCTGGACGGCTGCGTTCCATACGGAGGGGGCGGTGTTCGACCTGATCCTGCGGGAGTTGCCGAAGGGTACGGGCCGCGATCTAATGGAGGCGGTGCTGGCCCTGGTGGATTGGGAGCGCGTGGTGGAACGGACTACCTGGCGACTAGACCCTGACAACGATCCGTGGAAGGCGGTGGTGCGTGGTGAGTGACACGCTCGCAAGGATACGGGCCGCTGAAATGCGGCGAGTGAAGGCAAGGCGCGATGCGAAGGAAGCGGAGCGTGAGGTTGGGCGGTGGATTTTGGTCGCCCGTGAGGAGGGTATTCCTATGACTCAGATTGCGAAGGAGTCGGGGATTCGGAGGGAGTATCTGTATGTGAGGATGGGGGAAGTGGCCGAGGGGGAGTGACCTCCTCGGCCACGCCCTCGATCACGACCCCCTTAGCGGCGAGCGCCCGGAATATTTCGGGTAGCTCCCGCTTCACAATCACGGTGGCCTCGCCCCTGAGCATCTGAGCTTTGTCGGTATGGACGGCGGCGGCGATGGCGGTGTTGCGGAGGAGGGCTGCCTTGTCCTTGCCGGAGAGGTCGGACACTTCCTTCTCCAACTCGTCTAGCACCTGATTCTCTAACGAGGTGAGGCGAGTCACAAGGTCGTCGTGGGTGTCGGCCATCCGAGCCTTGATCCTGGGCGCTACCTCGCTCCTGATCTCGGCGTAGCGTTCCCGGTAAGTCTCGGGCCAGCGGGTGATGGTGGTGGCCGGTGGCACCTTGTCGAAGATGTCCATTTCGGCCAGCTTCTTCCTGGCCCGTCGCACATTCCCCGATTCCAGGGCAAGTACGACGAGCGCCGCTTCGATCTGCTCGGCGCTGTGCTTGGCTGCTCTGTGGGGTACGAGTGTGGTCATAGGTCAGTCCGGCCAGCCGGAATAAGGGGGTGCCGGGGCAGTCGGAGGGGAGGGAAACCGGGTCTGCCCCGGCCATCGCCACACAAGCCCCCTATCGGGGGCGGGGCGAAGTGAAGTCTGGGGGTGGGCGCACCTAGCCGTTCGCACCGCTGCCGCGTGGCCCTATATGTGGGGGCCGCGATGGGTGCCAACACGCTACATCTAGTGTGCCATAACCCCCGGACGGATATGGTCGGGCATCCTCTCGATGTAGTAGCCCTCGATCTTGGCTCCGGCTACGAAGGTCTGGGCTTGGGTTGCGGTGAGGGGTTGGCAGATAACTACGGGCCTGCCATCCCGCATCGCCATCACCCTGTATCTAGTAGCGGGGGCCGTCCCAATCACGCTCAACGCTGCTCACCCGCTCAACGCACCCCTGGCCGTCAGCCTGGTAGCGCCCGTCCTCACTCGGCGTACCGGCTGCGTCCACTTGGCGCTTTATCTCCTTGAAGTCCTTGTCCCGAACGAGGGTGACGATGCTCCCCTCCTTGCTTGGGATGCGTACCCGCCAGCGGTCGTCCGGTTCCTTCTGGACTACCTCGCCCACGCGGTCGTAGTGCGGGTGCTTGTTGTTGGTAATGACGATCCTCACTCGTCGCCCCTCTCTTGGATTTGGGCCAGCTTGTCCCGGCAGGAACGGATCACCGGGTACAGGCGGCGCTTGGTTGTCTCCGAACCCCGTCGCCACCGGGCAAGGTGGGCGTGTAGTTCCCCCTCCATGCGTCGGCGCTCCTGGGTCAGCGTGTTCTTGGCTCGGCTCTCGGTCGAGACTTGGAAGTGTTCGGCCTCCACCTGGGGGTCAGCCGACAGGAAGGGGTCGGAGGTGTAGCCCGATCCCCGTCGCAGGTAGTCGGGCCTCGGGGCGGGGCAGGCGTAGTCGGTGATCCACCTTGCCCCGTCTGCCGACACTTTGATTACGGTCAGCCACCGCTCGGCGTAGGTGATCGTCACCCCTAGCTGGGTGTCGGCCCCCCTCCCCCATTCCAGAATCACCCGGTCGCCGGGTGCGTAGGCGGGGCGCTCGTCGTGGATCAGCTTCGGCACCTTGCCGCGCAGAATCTTCTCGCGGGTGGCGTTGGGAATGTTGCCCTGCCAGGGGTGGTCAGCCATTTATCCATCCCTGCCAGAAGCCCCGCTCAAAGTGATTCTGCGAACGATCTGCGAACAACTGCCCGGTAGCAGCCGGTAAATGGCGGTGTCCCGACCGTCCCGTTTTGGCTCTACTAGTGAGGCTGGCTACCGCCCGTTGCCAGCGGTTCCGGCTTCGGGAGGATTGGGAAGCTCGCGCTCTACCAACTGAGCTACGCCCGCGTAAGTCTTTCCTCATGCGAAATCCTCGGGAGATAGGGAGTTCTCTCGTTCGTCGCCCGCGAACAAAACGCGAACAACTTTACGGGCCTCGGCCACCTGTTCGTCTAGCGAACGCTTCTCCTGGCCGCGCCGCTTGCGGAACAAGTGCTGGTACACCCGCATCGAAACCTCGGGCGAGTGGCCCAGCTGGTCGGCAATCTCCAAGTGGTTCCACCCTGCCGCTGCGTAAAGGGAGGCGGCGGTGTGCCGGAGGTCGTAGGGCCGGAGGTTCCAGCCGATGCCAGTTTCCAGCGCCGCCCTCTTGAAGCACTTGATCTTGGCGGGCTTGCCGCCCTTCTCCTGCTTGCGGGAGCGCCAGTTGTTGTAGTTCGCCTGCGTCCAAGGCTGCCCGTCCCGGTTCGGGAACATCAGCTTGGCCTCGGGGATTACATCGCGCCAGGTGTTGAGGTCCGCCCTGACCGGGGCAGGGACATAGACGAATCGCTTATGCCCGTCGCCCGTCTTGGACCCGTCCAGAATCTCGCCTTGGACATTCTTCTTGGCAACCCAAAGGTCGCCGTCGAGGTCCGACCATTCCAGGGCCAATGCCTCCTGCGGTCGGATGCCGATGTAGGCCAGCACCGAAACGAGTGCCGCCGACCCAACATCTTCGCGGTCGAGGTAGTAGCCCCTGATCGCCTCCACCTCCTGAGCGTCGAGCCACCTAGCCTGCTGCTTCTTGTAGCCGGGGCGCTTCAACGAGAGCAAGGGGTTGTGGGCCAGGAAGCCCTCCAACACGGCGAGGTCGAGAATCTGGGAGAGCAAGGTCTGGGCCTTGCCAAGTACCGAGCGGCCCGCGCCTTCCCCGATCCGCCTGCGCTGCCACTCAACGAGCCGGGGCGTGGTGAGTTCGTGAAACCGGAGGTCGCCTAGTTCGGGGTAGATGTGGAAGGTGAGCCAACGCTGGTACTGGACCGCCGTAGTCTCGGCCAGGTCCGTCCGCCCGGCGAGCCAAGCGTCGGCGTAGTCGGCAAGTTTCGGCACCTCGCCCGGACTCGGCAGGGCTATCTCGCTGCGCTCCACCATCCCCTGCCAGCGTCGGGCCTCGTCCTTGGTCTTGAAGCTCCGGCTGCGGTTGCGACTTCCCTCCCGCCAGCGGACGCTCCATGAGCCGCTGCTACTCCTATGGATGCTTGCCATTTCCAACACTCCCTCGGTAGTGATTGACTCGGGCCATCCTAGCAGTCGGCATGGGGTCCGGCATGGGCTTGGCCCTGGTCCCTCGCTCGCCCGTCCGAATCCACTCGATCAGGTCGTCCTCCGTTGCCATCCACCGGCCACCCCGCTTGCGGAAGGGTGTCTCGCCAGCCTGGGCCAACTCGTAGAGGGTGGTCTTGGACAGGGGCAGGATCTTGGCTGCCTCGGTGATGGTCAGAACCTTCATCGCCTGCGCCCGCCCTTCGGGTAGAGCAAGCCCTGGTCGGGGTGTGAGGTGGGGAACAGGCGCTTGTGGGCTGCGTCCAAGCCCAGCACCCGGACACACTCGGCCTGCTCCTCCCAAGTGAGGTTCGGGCCAAGGTCAAAGTCTCGGTCCCGGTCGAAGCGTCGGTGATGCTCACGGCAGAGTGGGACTGTGGCCGACTCGCCATCCCCCCCACCTAGCGAGCGGGGGGCGATGTGGGCGGGATCGTCGGCAGCGTTGCGGCAGCCGTTCACGCGGCAGCCCCCGCCCTCTCGGAGAATCTTCTTGTAGCTGGTTGTCCAGTCCCGGCTCACGCCGCCTCCTCGTACTCGGGGTCTATGAGGTGGCGACCCTTCACGATCAGGTCGTGGGGTACGGCGGCGATGTGGGAACCCCAACCCAGGTGGCAGCAGAGTTGATCCACCAGAGGCTCACCGGCCCGCTCGCCGTCGCGCCAACGGCGGGTGGCCCGCTCCAAGTTGTCCGGTAGGTCGCGGCCGGGGACTATGCCCTGTTGCCTTAGCCACGCCGCCAGCTTCGGCCCGTCGTACATCACCGTCTGCCCGCCCCGGATCACGCCGCCCGCCGATCCTTCTCCCGCTCGAGGTCGCCAAAGGTGCGGTTGCCCATTCGCTTGCGGAAGTGCGCGATGTTGTTGGCGGGTACGCCGACGCGGGTAGTGTCGAGCAACACGGCGTAAAGGTCGTTCTCCTCCTGGTCGGTGTACCCAGCGTCGGCAAGGGAAACCAGATCGGGGAACACCTCGGCGTGGCGGTCCTCCTCGCCGTCTATCAGGTGATCGTGGATTCCCCCGAGCGAGAGAATGATGCGGAAGTTCGGCGGGAAGTCCTCGGCCTTGGCTCGGGCCTTGAGCCTCGGGACTTCCTTGGTATAGGCGTAGAACAGAACATCATCCACTCGCTTTGCCACTTCGACCCACGCCTCCAAATACTCGTCTGAGTAGAAGTCGCCCGAGTCATGGATGCGAACGGCCATGCCACCGCCGTCCATCCAAGCCTGGGTCCAATCGTCCACAACCAGTCGGTCCCGATCACCAGGAAAACGCGGCTCTCCGGTCGGGCGGAACTTGGGCTTAGAAAGTTCCGCGACCATAAGCTCGGTCCAGCCGGGTAGATCATCGAGCGTCATGGCAAGGTTGCGCTGATGTGCTTCCTTCACCTTTGGAAACAGGTAGGTGCCATTCCGGGCGTAGCAGAAGTCCTTACAGGCACCGGCACTAGGGCAGACATTCACGACTCGCCCATCGGGGAGCTTCGTCACCCACGCCGGAAGGGTCCAGTTCCAGATACCGTCAGCCCTGAGTTCCGAGTTCTGCCTAAGTAGGGGCTTCACGCCGCGTACCCCCCCGGCCCGTAGCCAATCTGCGAAGCCTCTCGGCCCGTAGCCCGTAGGCGTTCCAGCACCAGTTCCTTGGTTGGCTTCACCCCACCCAGCCGTATCGCAAGGATGGCAACCACGACGAGGCCGGGGTGCTGGTCGGGCAGGTTGCGGTCGGCCCAATCGAATAGCTCCTTGCGACGGACGGACCAGGGGGGCATCCCATCGTCCTCGGGCTTCCACTTCTCCACCCTGACCCTTGACCTGCTCACCCCCCCGCGCCCGCGTTGGTCTGGTCTGTGTTCGGTATGTGTCTGTGTCTGGTTATCTCGGGAGGGGTTATTCATGGGGTTCTTCAACCCCTTCCGTAAGGGGTTCCGTAAGGGGTTCCCCAAGGGCTTCATAAAGCCGTGGGGCGTAGTGTTTCGCCGCCTCTGCGAAATGCTCAAAGAGCGGGGTATCTGGCACCGCTTGGAGGGCGTTCAATGCCCCCTGTACCTGCGGCTTGGTGGCGGGCTGGTGATACTTCAATGCGTTGGGCAGCCACACCACGCTTGCCTTCGTGTCGTAAGCGGCGAACCGCTTGACGATCATGGTTGTCATCGCGTCCTGTACCTGGCGGCGATCCCAGCCCAGGTCGGCCTCGATGTAGGCGACTGGTAGCCGGTAAAGCCCTTCTAGGTTGCGATGCGGGCAGGTCAGTAGGTAGAGCGCCAACAACTTCTCGGAGTCTTTCCACCCAACAACGGTGTCGTCCGACCAGTAGAGCGGGCTTACCGGGTAGTACCTAGCCATCAGTACCAGGGCGAGTCGTTCAGGTCGCAAGCGAAAAGGGTGGGGGGCCGATCACCGGAGGGCTTAGGGGCGCTCTCCGGCAAGTCGGCCTCCCTTGGGGGCGGATCAGCAACCACCCCCTCGGCTGGGGTACAAGGAGGATCAACCAGCCGAAACTTGAACAGGCCACCCTTGACGCGGGTGGTCAGAATCTCTTTGCCATCGTCGCGCAGCTCCTTGATCCTGGCCGAGTACCGATAGACACCGGCATCGTTCAGTTCGCGGTTGGTGACACCTCGATCACCCGCCGCTTGGAGCATGGATAGGACTTTCTCCTTCTTGGTCATTGTTCACCTTTCTTCTGGATTGACTGGATTAGCTGCCCGCACTCCGGGCAGATGGGAAGATCAACGGGTTCTTCGGCGCTCTCAGGTTCGACCCCCCTGTATTTGGCCCTCAGATCGCTTCTGCTGAGTTCGGTTGCGTCGGCAAGGGCTTCCTCTACGGGCAGGCCCGAACGGACGGCAGGGAGCGTTTCAGCGAGTTTTGTTGGCTCCACATAGGCCAAATCATCGAGCGGTATCCCTCGCTCCACCACAAACTCGGAATAGACGGAGGTGAGGGCGTATGCCTGCGACCGACCCAACGAAATCTCGGGCGTGGCGATCCAATCGGTGAACCGCTCATAGCCCAGGAGTTCGTAAAGGCGCTCGGACTGGATGGCGTACAACGCTTCGGCCATGTGGACCCAAGCCCTACGAGCGGAGAGGGAGCCGACCACGACCGCCCTCTCCAACTCGTAGGCTCGCTCGGCCTTTTCCTCAACCAGATTCATCAGAACGGAATATCGTCCAGGGGGATCTCGTCCTTGGGCTTGGGCCGGTCCTCGTCCTCATGCGGTGGCGGCTCCTCGCCCGACACCGGCTGAGACTCGGAGGCCGTGACACCGCCGACTACCCGGTTCAGGTAGAGGTTCTGCCACTCGCGCCCGTCCTTGCCCTTGCGGGTGCGGAGGGCCACATCGCAAACCTTGTCCAAGGCAGACGGCAGGGCCGACTCCAACTCCTCTAAGGAATGGGCATTGACCCCAAGCATTGAGAGGTGCTGCTTGGTCCACTTCAAGCGGTCCCGGTCCTCCAACGGGTGAAAGGTTGAAACCTTCCAGCCTGCGTTGTGCGGTCCCAGCAACTCAAACTGAGTGCGGAGCGCCAGCCCGTTCTTGCCATCGTGGAAGTCGAACGAGTGGACCCTGGCCTGATACTCACCGTCGGGCGGGTTCTCCCACTCCTTCTTCTCCGACTGCTCCTCGCTTGCTTCCGCCGCCTGCCATGCGTCGTTCATGGCGGCAAGGCGGTCCTGCCTTGTCTCGGGGTTCACCTGGCCCCTCCCTTCTGGGGCTTGGTTGCCCCCTCGATTGCCTTCCTCACCGCAGCCGCTTCAAGCGGGAGCGGGTCGGGCAAAGCGACCCTCCCCCCGGCTACGAACTCCTCGGCAGGCTCGGTGCGAATGACCCGCGCCTCGCCGCCCTCCGGCTGGGCCATCGCCTCAGCCAAGAAGATGAAGTCCACGAACCCCTCGATGAATCCGAACGCCCGCTTGTCAAGCGTCGGGACCGTCTTGGTCCGGGTGCCAACGCGGGTCCGAATCTCTGTCTCCATCGAGTGGCTGATGAACCAGACACCCCGGCCCAGGCCAGAGAGCTTGCCCACGCGAAGCCGGAACTCGTCACGGGCCATCTGCCAGCCCTTGCCCCACTCCGCATCGGCAAGGTGGGCGATGCCTAGCTGCTGGCAGACCGCATCGGCACACATTCGGTAAAGCTCGTCCACCGTGTCAATGACCACGATGGAGTGCTTGTCGGACTTGGACAACTCGGCACCCACCTTGCGGAAGGTGTCCCAACTGTCTATCTCCACGCTGTACGCGGAGAGTCCACCCAACCCCGGCTCGCAGGCCAGGATCAGAACATCGTCTGCCAGCCCTGCGGCCAGCGTCGTCTTGCCGACCTTGGGCGCTCCGTAGAGCAGCACCTTCGCCTGGGCAAAGTCCAGACTAGGCGGCGTTTTCTTGGTCGGCAATAGGGTTGCCGTTGCCATCGTTTCCCTCCTTCGGTTGTTTCTCTTGGTAAAGCGCGTGAGCGTCTGGATCGCCCAGACAAAGCGGCAAGAACTCGCAGCCGCCCCACTCATGGCAGGCCGAGGTGTTGCGGGTAAAGAGCGCCCTCTTGCGTGAGGACCGGACCTGCTCGGCCCACTCCCAAAGCTCGGCCTCGGAGCGCCAGAGGGAGGCTTGGTCCCGATAGACCACTTGCTCCTCGGCGTAGAAGTCCGGGCGGTCGAAGTAGTCCCGCTCCACCCGCATCAGGTAATCGCCCACCGACTCGCCCTTCTTCTGCCGGATGGAGGGCTTGCGAGTGAAGCGGTAGCGGACCTTGGATACCTGCCTGCCGGTGGCTCGCCAGATGCCGTAGGCCGCAAGGCTTATCTGCCGGTCAAGTGGCAGGCGGCGGATACTCACCTCGCTTATCTGGCCGACAAACTTGTTCTCGATCAGGACTAGCTCGCCGTCCTCCTCGGCCAACTCGTCGGCGTAGCCAAGCAAGTCAAAGGTCCGTGAGTAAGAGCCGGTCCAGGGGTTCCTCAGCCTGACCCGGTAGCCGTATTCCTTCTGGCTGTTCTCGGTGACGGGGTAGCGGGAGAGGTAAAGACGGGCCGCTGCCTTGACGATGGTTGCGTCCTTGGCCGCTTGGTCGGCATCGTCTTGGTCCCGAATCTCTCGCTCCTCGTCTATCGCCCTGGCCCCGGCCTCGGGGTCGTTCAACTCGATAGCCCGCTGGAACGCCTTGCCAAGTGACAGGGCGGGGCGAAAGGCGATTGGCTCCAACCGCTGCCCGTAGGAGAACTCGTACTTCTGAGGGCAGGCAAGGAGCGTGGATACCTGCGAGGCCGACAGATGCTCGCGGCCCGTGTCCTCGTCAATGAGGTTCTGAGCGTCGGACTCGATCAAGTCCGGCTGGCCGGAAACCATCATCGCCGCGCCTCCAAGTGTTCCAGCAGGTCGTCAATCGCAAGGCGGGTGAAGATCGCCATATCCCTGCCCCGGCTATCGCCAAGGCGGGTGCGGGTCTTGCCGATGTTCCGAATGAGGATCGCCGCTTCGATTGCGTCCTGAATATCTCGGGCGTAGTCCTCGGCCCGCTGCTGGCGAACCCGGTCAATGAGTTCGTCCACCTCAGCCACGGCGTTCCCCCCAAAGCGTTCCGCCTGCGGCGAGCGCCGCGATCCAGGCGACCGTGAGAATGACCGCCGCCTCAAACACCGGGACCACCTACGGCTTCCATCATCCATCGCTCGTCCATCCCGGTCAGGTCAATCACCCGCTGCGTCAGTTCCTTGCGGGCGAGGGACGGCACTTCGACCTTCCCCTTCTCGTAGCGGATCAGCGTGGCGCTGCTGATGCCGAGCTTCCGGGCCATTTCGGTCTGCGACATCTGGCCGTAAGCCCTTGCTGCCCTGATGCGTTTCCCCAACTCACCTTTCATTACATTCTCTCCCCGTCGTTTGACTGTGGCGTAAAGATAGCGGCACCGTATGACGGATTCTTCGTCACGGTAAATCCAAATCCTGCTCGTTGCGACATTTCTGTACGACGATGCGTGTTTCCCTCGCAAAATGCGCTACGATGTAATGACGAGCGTGAGGCAAGGAGGCCCACGCCCTAAACTTGGAGCCGGGGAGAGCTGATGAGCAAAAAAGGAATACCTAGGGGCATGGAACGGTTTGGCACCTTGCCCAAGGAGGAGTTCGCCGCGAGGTGTCGAGCGGCCAGGGGCTACGCCGACATGACGATTGGCGAAGTTGGCGACCTGATGGGGGTCAGCCGTCAGGCGCTAAGTCGTCGTGAGAAGGGGTGGGTCGAGGTTCAGGTTGGCGACCGCTTCATCATGGCGAAGGTGCTTTGCGAAATCACCGGCTGGCCGGAGGAGGTCTTTACTCAGAACGAGTGGCCCGAAATGGACGCACCAGTTGAAGCCGAGGTCGAGCCGGAGGAGCTTCTTTCTGTCGCAGAAGAAGGGCTAGATGATTCCGCGCAAGCCTGAGTTGCGGGTGATCGTAGCCCGTTTCCCTTAGCTGGCGCAGCGCGAAGTACGCCGCAGCCACCGCATAGCGGGCAGTCACGCCCCCCCCCCCGAGATTTCGTCGCTCCTCCATAAGCGCGTCGCACCTTACAGAAATATCTTGAAGCCCGCAAACGACGAACGGCCCCCCTTGCGGAGAGCCGTTGCGTCGAGTCAATCAGCATCGAAAGGTGAATAACGATGGCTGGTCTATGAAGGTAGCAGGTCAGGCAGCGTCGGGCCAATCCGCCTCGGGTATCCACTCCGGCTTGCGGCGGGGCGGGTGCCAGTAGAGGTAGGCATCGGCTCCGGCTTGGGCTGCCATTTCTGACAGGGCTTTGCGGTCGGCAGGCCCGAAACCCCCGTACCTCCCGGCCCTGGTGCTTTTCACCTCTACGAGCCTTGGGCGCTCGCCGTCTTTCAGGGCCACCACATCGGCCACCCCGAGCGAGGCGGGGGCGCGGATCGCAAACCACCCGTCCTCCCGCAAGGCGTTCACCAGATCGCGCTCCCTCTGGATTCCCCTCTTGGAATCGGCCTTAGCCATCAGCGGCGCGAAGCCGCATCAGCATCCAATGGGCAAGGGCGAAGTGGTGGGCGGCGGAAAGGGCTAGGTCGCGCTTATCCTCCTTGCCCTCGGAGGAACGCTTCAAGGCTTCCATAATGGCGTAGTTGATGCCGTCGCAAGCCTCCTCCTGCCCCTCTGCCGCGTTGTCGCGGTGGAGGTATTGGGGCTTGCCCTCACCGTCCACGAACAGGTCTATGCCCGCGTCAAAGCGGCGCTCGCATTGGTCGAGGACTTCATCGGACACCCCCGGACAATGCGAAAGCTGGGTCAGTAGAGCCTCAAACGAGGTTTCTGGATCGGTCACTTTGCGTACCTCCTCCCATCGGGGAGGAGCAATCTCCCCGGTAGGTAGATTGCTAGGGCAACATGGAAGTCGTCTTTGGGGCCGAGGTTGGAGTCGGGCCAGGAGCGGGCAACGAGGAAACCCTGCTGCCAACTCGGTTCCCGCGTGTAGCCCAGCCCGTCCTCTATCTCGCACATACACCCGCACTCAGCCGCAAGGCGAGTCTCGGCCCCGTCCTCGGGGTGGTGCGAGGTCTGGTAATAAAGCGAGAGCCGGTGGCTATGGCCCTGGACCGTCGAGCCTGCGAGGTCCGTCAGAATCTTCTTGCCGGGATTGACGGTCGTGCTGTACCCGTGAACCGCCGCGAGCCGGTAGTTGTCCAGCACCGGAATCTTGGAGCGGTCCCAGGGTTTGTCCGAATACTCCACATGGAGGCTGTCAAGGTGGAGGAGGTTCCGAAGGGAGAGGGCCGGTACTTCGTCCCCCGCCGCCCGGATGCCGTAGAGCGCGTCTAGCTGGTCAATGAGCGCGTGTTCGATGCGCTCGTCATGGTTGCCCCGTTGAAGCCTGATACGGGCGTTAGGGGCCACCTCGCGTATTTGTCGAAGGATCGCGTAAGCCTCATCTATGTTCGTTTGGAGGCTTTGGTCGTAGCCCCCGCCCGGAACGGTGCGGTGCTTGGACACCGTGGCCGCGTCCATCAGGTCGCCGTTCACAATGATTTCGTCCGGCTGCTCGTCGGCTAGGTACTCGCAGGTCAGCGCGAATAGCGCCTTGTCATGGTGGGGCGCGTGGAAGTCTGAGAGGACTACGGAGGTCTGGACCTTCTGCTTCTTGCGCTTGCGGGGCTTCGGAAGTGGCTTGAAGTCCTTGGGGTCGGGGAAGGTGAGCGTCGGTGTGGCAGGCTCAACATCTATCCGTAACTGGATGCGTAGGTCGTCCTCGTCCCCCCAGCGGTTAGCCCGGACCCTGACTACCTTCCATTCTTTCTCGTCTAGCCCGTGAGCGGCCAGCAGGCGCTCGGGGGTCCAGTCCGATTCGGGGAGTTGGTCAGCGTCGAGGGAGAGGGTCCGGCCAGCCGGACTCTTGGCCCCCTTGTGGGTGGGCAGCCCGCGTCGGACTAGGTGGTGCCGGAGCGTCCCGTTGGCGACCCCCAACTCCAAGGCGACCGCCGCGCATCCTCGGTCGTGAACTGCCTCGGCAAGCCACGCATCGTCCGGGTACTCATGTACCTGCTTTCCGGCCATATTTCAACCCCTCCCCAGGGGAACCGCTGCTACTCGGTTCCCTCGAAACGGTCGTCAATCAGCCCCGGAGCCTTCTTGTTCGGCAGGGCGTACACCGCAGCCACGGTCAGAAGGGTCACGATGGCTGTCTGGACTTCCGGGGCCACGACATCTATTACCCCGGCTGCCGACAGGATCGTGATTACCGCTCCCACCGCCGCCGCTATGGACTTCCGGTAGTTGGTCATGCCCTTATGTTCCACGATGCGCCGGACGGAATATTGCGACTAGCAGGGAATCTTGGCCTACCAGCTAGTCCAGCGGGCGCGGTAGGGCCGAGCGTCGGTGTGAATGTTGCCGCCCGGATAGATGCCGATGCCGTTGTCCTTCCAGATTTTCTCCACCGCAGCCAGGAATCGGTCCCTGCCGAAGCGGTTGATCGTGCTGATGTCCCAATCGCAAGCGTCGGCCATCATGTGCCGCGAGGCCGAGGCTCCCCCGACCGCTGCGTTGTGGGCCGGTGAGCGGTAGTAGGAGAGTGCGCCTAGCGGCTTGTCCCCGAGCCGGTGCCGAAGTCGCTCGCACTTGAAAGCCTGCCGCTGGGCGTTATGCCGCAGTTCGACCGGGACGGCGGTGCCGTCCTTGGAGGCCCATTCGTTGCGGGTGAAGTTGGGCGAGACAAAGCCCTTCTGCCAGCAGAACCGCTTGAACTTGGCCGACCGCTGCGCGAGCCGCCCCCAAGGGTGCTTCCACATATACCGGAATGGGTGAAGCCTCCCGTGTTTGCCGGGGAACTGTGCCATCTAAGTCTCCTTTCAGAGAGAGTTCAGGTTGAACAGGGCGACGATTGCCGCCCCCAAGATCACGATTGCGAGGCCAACTACCAGCGGGGGAACCCACCGCGAGAACTGATCGCCCCTGGCCCGTTCGATGGCCGTCCGCTCGTCTAGGCGGGCGCGGTCCTCACGCTCGCGGGTTTCCAGAGCCGTCACCCTGCCGTTGGTCTTTTTGACCTCGGTGGTGATTTCCGTGAGGGAGTCGCCCTGGGTGTCGAGCTTGGATTCGATGCGGGTGAGTCGTTCTAGGATGATCTGGATTTCTTGTGGGGTCATGGGTTATCGCGCCCACCAAAGGGGCGAGGGCTTGGGGGTGGAGGAAGAACTGCTTGACGAACCGCCGCGACCCGAGGCCCGCGCATATTCGCCTGCGGCCATATCGCGCTCACGGCGAACTTCCGACAGGTAATCCTCGGCGGACTGCGGTGCCAGCACATTGAACGAGGACCGGACGCGGATCAGGTCAAGAAGCGTGTTGGGGTACTCGTTGGGGTCGTCCTCGCGGAACCGAAGGGAGGTTTCGCTTCGGTTGGGAACCCCGTCAAGGATTGGCACATCGGACGAGGATGGCTTGGAGTAATCCTTGCGAGGGGTAATCCTGCTCGTAGTTCCACCATCAACGAGGCTGTCGCTCCACCGGACGGGGGCCACCATAGAAAACAGGGCTGACAGACCAAGAAGTGCTTGATCTTGGATGCCGTAGGCGATTCTTTCTCCCTGGAAAGGTGAGAACCCCGAAATGCCTTGAAGGAGTGGCCCGAAGGCCGGGTTTGCGGCACCCAGCAGCCGCTCCCACTTGTCCGTACCGATGGCCTCTACAACAGAGCTAAGGGCGGGCTGGAATCGGGTAGCCCCCGGAATGACGCTCTTTTCACCACCGTCTTTTGTGATTACCGGAAAGGCGTAGTCAAGCCACACGGCGGGCTTACCGCCAATCATTTCCTCCAACTGGTTTGCGTTCTGCTGGGAGAGGAAGTAAAGAACGGTTGCCTTGATTGGGTGGCGCTTGGGGAACCCGTAGAAAGTCCACCGGAGCGAGTAGCGAAGATACGGGTAGAAGGCCGTAAAGGGTGCCAGCGCCCCCTCACGCTTTGTAAGAGAAGTCCAGTTGCCCATCACATCTTCCATGTAGCTTGCCAGCCGCTCGGCCTGCTTGGGATTGCGGGCGAGGTAAAGAGCTGCGTCCCCGGCATCCATGCCCTTCATCCTGCGGTCAATCTCCCGCATGGCGGTAGATGCCTTGGCAAGCCCCAAGATGGCACCCCGCCTACGGCGATAGATTTCGGCGTTCATCACGCCGCGCCGGTACACCCCGCCCGTCGCCAAGACAATCTCGTTTAGACCACGGCCCTTGGCAAGCTCTTTCATCGCGGACCAACCGCGCTCATGGAATCCGAGGTTGAAGTCCTGTATGTCCTGGGCGTTAGCCCCCCGGCCCCTCTTGAACTTGTTGTAGAGCTTGGTTCCGTAGAGCGGGTTCACATGGGAGTCAAGCAAGGAGTTTGTCCTGATGTTGCCCATCGTTCTGAGGGTGCCGCCCGCGCTTCCCGATACTGCGTCAATCACCGCCCGCTGCTCGGGGTCCATTTTTTGATAGGCGCGTTCGGCTTGGAGAACATAGGTCCACGCGGCGGGGCTAATGCCGATTGCTAGAAGCGCCGGAATACCCTCGGCAAGCTGCTGGGCTGCGGCCCACGATGGGTTGTAGCCAAGGATGCCGGTAGAGGCTAGGCGGTTAGCGCGAGTCACAACCCGCATCGCGGAGCTATTGGTTCCTTGAAGCTGGTTGAGGTATTCGTCCCAAGCCGACTTACGAACCAGAATGTATTTGTGTCCCGGCTTTACCTGCCCGTCTTGAACGCGGCGGGCAATATCAGCGGGGGTGGTGACAAGCTCCACATCATCTTCGACTATCCGCTGAATCTCAGTCTCGTCTAGCTGGGAGTCTTTACCCCTTGTCGCCCCCCGGTAAAACTGCGAGTGGACCGCCACAAACCCGGCAGGAACCTCGCCCCTAGCAACGGCTTCGGCAATCTCGTCGGAGGTATTGACCATCGAACGCTTGCCGCTCTTGTCTGTGATTTTCAGGTGGTAGCGCCCGATCACCTCGCGGGTAAAAGCATTGACCGCCTTGATTACGCGGGGTCGCAGAATGGACTCACGAATGAAGGTGTCAAAGGAGCGGTCGGCCCGCCCAGAAAGCCGCAGGCTGCCCGTCCGCATTTTTTCGGTTGTGACGCTCTTGACAACCGGAAGGCCCGCCTTGCCAACCGATCCAATGGCCGAACCGCTGTCGCCAATCTGGGGCCGCTCGGCATCCCGCACATAACCTGGCTCGGGGTCTTGGCCCTTCATTCGCAGGGCGGTACGAGTCTTATTTACGAAATCGTCCTCGGCAACCTTGTAAGCGGCCCGAAGGTCGTCCCGTTTTGCCAGGAGGTCGGAGGCTTGCTTTTCTTTCGCAGCCGCTTGGCTAATCTTTGCGATTGCCTCGGGGCTTGCGGGGTCTAGGTCGCGGGCTTCGGCGCTAAGGACTCGGGCCTCAGCGCGGAGTTTGGTTGCGTCAGCAAGCCAGCGGGAGTCGTTGTCCGGGGTCCACTTAGTTCCGGCCCATTTGCCGCGCCCGCCCTTGGGTCCACCAATAAGGGTTCCATTCACCACCACCCCCCGCTCGGCTACGACGCGCTCCGGGGTGGGGATTCCCATGCGGGTTGCGGCAGGTTCATACTGCGCCCGCCTACCGCCATCTGGACCCTTCAACGCTTCGGTTCCGGCGCGAGTGACTTCCTTGGCTCGATCTACTGCGGCCCAAAAAGCATCGCTTTTCAGCACATCGGGGTTGTCAATCAAGAACTTGATTGCCTGACGGTCCCCAACCTTGCCGGTAAGTGCCGGATTGCTTGCCTTGTCCTTCTCAATCTGGGTAAGAAGGCGTTTGAGTTCGTAGGTGGCCCTTGCGGGGTTTCGGCCAAGCGACTGCTGTGCGACAACTTGGAGCGCCGCTGCGAGGCTTGCGGCAAACTCCTTGGAGCGTTTCTTTCCGCCAATCTTGCGACCCTTAGAAATCAGGTTGATGAGGTCGCGGGCGATGTAGTTTGCCTCTCGCTCTACGGCTCGAAACTCCCGATCCCTTTCTCGGGCTACGGCCTTCCTCGCCCGCCTATTTTCAATCCTTCTGCCTAGCCCCTGGAACACAAACTCGTCGTCCCGCATGGAACGGCTATCGCGGTCGGGACGGGCCGGAATCTCTGCGTCCACCACCTCGTCCGCTTCAACCTGACGCTCGCGCTCCTTCTGGCGCTCCTCACGCTTCTTACGGCGGCGATATGCGGCTGAGTCTCGGACCACGCCGCGAGCTTCCTGGTAGCCGCGTGAACTACGAACCTTGGACGCGCCTCGCGGAACCGCTACAAGACCGGGGATTCCAAGCGAAGTCTCAAAGGCTTCTTGCGTCCCCTCGCGGTCCCCGGCAAGGATTGGCTTTGCCATTTCCTCCAACCCGCGAGCGGTTTCGCTAACCGTTTCCGTGACCGGGGAAGCGATTTCTCCGGCGGTGTATTTCTTTCCAAGAACTTTCAGAAGTTCGTTATTGGTCAGCTCACCCGCCGCCTCAAGCCCGGTTCGACCGGCTCGGTAGGTGCTGTCGGCCCCCGCCGCAACACCGGAGGCGATCCCGGCTGCCGCACCGGGGATAAACCGGGCGGTTGTGGTTAGCGAGCGCCCGAGCGGGCTGTCCTTGCTGTCCTCGCCAAACCCCAACGGGTCAAACTTGCCCTCCTCATTGACCGGGTTGAGTGCGTCCACCCGACCCCGGATTACATTAGCCGCGTCCTTGATTGTCTTGTTGCCCTCCACAAGTCCCTGCTCGTCAGCAAGGACAACCGCGCCTGCGGCGGGGACAACCTTGCTACGACCGCCGCGCCTGACGACGGCCTTCCCCGCCTTTGCCGCCCCGCGCCCGGTTCCTTTTGCCGTGTTAGCAGCCAAACGCTTGCGCCCCTTTGGGGTTTTGGACTGATTGGCAACCCGTTTAGCAACTCGCTTGGCCTTAGTGGTCGCCTTTTCACCACCGGCCTTGGCCTTGCTTGCGGCGCTTCGGCCAGATTTGCCGGGATTCCTGATTGCCCGACTAGCGGCTTTTGCGCCCCTTACGGTTTTGCTTCCCTTGGTTGCCTGCTTTGCGATGGTTGCCCCCCGAACGCGGGTAAGCGGACTTGCGACCTTGCCGGGACCAACGGGGTTCTCGGGGCTGCCCACAAAAGCGACAACTTTGGAAAGTGCGGAGGAGTCGGGGTCGTTCAGGATGCGGTCGCTTCGGCGCTGATCCTCGTCCAGCTCCCGCACAACGGTTGATGCCGCTGACCGAATACCGCGCTCGGCATCTTCAAGCCGGTCAGCGGCATACCTCTGAGCATCACCCAAAAACCCCGGCAGACTTGGTGGCTGGGCAAGCGTTGAGGTGCGCTTTGCCTTACGCGGGCTGCGGGGGGTGCTGAATGTCCTCGTACTCGGCGGGGCGGTGGCCCTCCGGTTGCTCCGCGAAACCCGATTGCCCGCAGCCGCCATCGAGCGGCCAAGGGCCGCTTCGGATGGGGTTCGACCGCCGCGTGAGGCGCGGGCCTTCTTGCGGTCGTTCCTAGCCTTGAGCTTGCGGTTGTAGCGGGAGGGTCCGGCCATTGGTTAGCGAGGCCGCTTGTCGTTCCAGGCCGAACTGCCGATGTTGTTCGGGTTGCTGTCCCAGCGTTTCGCCCGCTTCAAGAGCCTGCGGTACACGATCTGCGCCAGCCTCGTATCTATTGCGTTCGGGGGGGTGGTCAGAACATCTATGACCCCCTGCTTGTTTTGGCGTATGGCTCTGGGGTCTTTTGCGGAAATGCCGAGGTCGCCCAGCGTTTTTCTTCCCTGCCCCATCCCCGCCCGGATTTCGCCACCCTTGTAGCCACCGGCACCACCCTTGCCACCACCAGAACCACCGGAGCCACCGGACCCTCCACCGGAGGCGATGCGGTTCTCGGTTTGCCGGTCAAGCGCCAGTCGGTCCCGGTCGTTCCGAATGTTGGAGTTCAGGGTGCGGCGGGCTATGTCGTAGTCCCGCTCGCCCCGGATGATTTCGTTCCGGTTGGTGATCCGGGCGGCACCCTTGTCGCGGGCGAGTTCGCCCATCTTGGCCCTGCGCTCGACGCGGTAGTTCCGCTCCTGGCGCTGGTCGGCCTGCCTGCCCAACTCGGCGGCGGCGTTCACACCGGAAAGGCGAGCGTTGGATGCCTGCCCGATCTGGTCGGTGCGGGTCCGCATTGAGGCCATAAGTGCCTGACGCTGCCTCTCAGCGGCGCTCTCCGTTGCGTTTTGGCTCGGGTCGGCAACTGCCCCACGAATGGCCGCAGAGCGGTCCTGATCGGCTCCTACGGCTGTGTTGCGGTCAGCGGCCTGCCCACCCAAGAAGGCTGCGTCCTGTCGAAGCCTGTCCTGTCCTGCCGAGAGTGCCGATTCCTGACCGGCCCGGAGCGCCCGCATATCCCGCTGGTACTGCCCGTACCAGGAGTTGATGTTGCGGCTCTGCTGCCGTGAGGCCCGCACATCACCCCGGAGGGCGCGGCCCGCCTCGCCGTATTGAAGGCGGACCCTGGCGTTGGTTTCCCTGCGAATCTGCTTGGGGGAAAACGGGTCCAGCACATTCCTGATTCGGCCCTTGTTCTTCTTTGCCATCTTCTCTCCTTTACGGCCTCACGGCACCGGGGGCCGCTGGGGGTCTGGGGCGATTGGGATTGGGGCGACGGATGGGTGGCCTCCGGCGCATAAACTTCGGCTTGAACACCTTGGGCTTGACGAAGCGCGGCGCGTTCTCGCGGGTGGTGGGGAACAGGGTCTTGGCCTCTCTCACCGCTCGATCAGCGGCAAGCTCGTTGGCCGCACCAAGCCGGTCCTGTGCCTGCTGGCGTTGGAGTCCGATCTGGTTCGTCCTTGCCCCGAAGTCCTTGCTCAAAGCGTCGTAGGCCGAGCCGTAGTTGAAGGTGTTGGCGTTGGCCGCGTTCTGAGTGGCCCCGGAATAAAGCTGGCCGCGAGCCGCCATTGTGTTGATGCTGGCCCGCTGGTTCTGGTTGTAGGAGCGTTGGAGCATCGCGGCCCGTGAGTAGGGGTTGTTGGCGATGTCGGCCCCGTACTGGCCCAGCCCGTAGGCGATGCCAAGTCCGCGCTCCTGATCGTCTAGGCCAGCCTGTGCCTGCTGGAACTGAGCCTGGTTGTCGGCAAGCGCCCGCTGGTAGTTCTGGTTAGAGGTGTAGTCCGGTGCCTTGGTGCGCTCCTGCCAGTCGGCCCTTGCCTCAGCCCGCCTTTGGGCGTTTATATCCCGCGCCCTGGCCCGCTTCTGAGCGTTTATCTCCTTGGTTCGCTTGTTGTACCTGATTCGACGCTGCTGGCGTTCGGCGTAGGTCGGTCGAGACCGCGACACGGATGCCGCGACCACGCCGCCGCTTACCTGCCTGATCCTGTCTTTTCTTGCCATCTGTTAGTTAGCCTCGCTCGGTTGGTCCATTAGGTGAAGGTGAAGGGTTCCCAGGGAGTCAATGTTGTTGTCCGTCCAGCCCTTAGACCGGAGCATCGGTTCCGCGACACCCCTGGGATTAGAGGTCAGGCGCTCTACGCCGAAGTCCCGAATG
>Ga0099848_1000231_pt1 | contig 25035 bp, 31 predicted proteins | sample CB_VirMetaG_3_FD_78179 | JGI IMG/M metagenome (GOLD analysis project Ga0099848, IMG submission 78179) | Freshwater to marine saline gradient viral communities from Chesapeake Bay - CB_1508_1S Viral MetaG | ecosystem: Environmental > Aquatic > Marine > Coastal | place: USA: Chesapeake Bay...
ACTAAAGAAAAGCTGATCACTGAGATAAAAGACTTTGGAACCACTCACAGTGTTGCTGAAAAAACGGCTCGACTTGTTTTCAAATCAGAAATAGTCGCCTCTATTCTTGATTGGATCGAGAAAAAACAGATGGCTCAAGAGAGAGCAGAACTTCGAAAACTCAACAAGAATTTAGATAAAAACAAAAGCCCAAAACTCATTGATGCTCAACGTAAAGTGGATCGAGGAATTTGCATATTGGGCATCTATGAGGGACTATCTGCCCTATCTGCCGTGAGAAAATTTAGGGATACTCAAACAATCGGTGCATTTCCATTAAAAGGAAAATTCATCAACGTTAGCGATATGAAGAGCTCCGATATCATTAAAAATGATGAGGCCGTCCAGCTAATGGCATCGCTTGGTCTAAAATTAGGTGAAGAACCGACTGGATTACGGTACGGTCGAATCTATCTCTATACTGATGCTGATCCTGATGGAAATTCGATCGCTGCGCTTCTAATAAATTTCTTTAATAGATTTTGGCCAGAGCTTTTTGATCAGGGCCGAGTCTATAAAGTAATGACACCATTGGTTGTTGCAAAACGAGGAGCGACTGTGAAGAATTTCTATACCAATGCTGAATTTAACGAGTGGTTAAACAAAAACCAAAGTTCTAATTGGCAGATAGAATATAAAAAGGGTCTAGCTGCGCTTGAGGATTCTGAATATGAAGAAATTATTAGAAATCCAAGAGTCGTGCAGCTCACAAACGATAAAGAACATAGAGATTCCTTAGAAATCTGGTTTGGAAACGATTCTGCTCCTAGAAAAGAAAAACTTTTAAGTTAATATGGCAAAGCAACAAGTCACAAAAAAGTCAATTACTGAATACCTTGATGATGATTATCATGAATATGCAAAATACGTTATTGAGCATCGAGCAATTCCATCAGTTATAGATGGATTTAAGCCGACTCAGCGTAAAGTAATATTTGTTGCAAATAAGGTATGGCGAAAAGGTAATGAAAAGGCCCTTAAGATATTTCAGTTGGCAGGTAAGGTCGCATCGGACGCTCATTACCACCATGGCGATGGATCTCTTAATGCTGCCATTGTGGGAATGGCACAAAAATTTAAAAACTCAATGCCAGTATTGGAGGAAATAGGCCAGTTCGGTTCACTAAGATCGCCAGAAGCCGGTGCGCCTCGATATATCTCAACTAAACTGCATCCAAACTTCAGACAGCTCTACATGGATTTTGAGCTCCTGACTCCTAGATATGAGGAAGGCAATGAAATCGAGCCCGAATATTTTTTACCTATCATTCCGACCGTATTGCTAAATGGTGGGAGCGGTATCGCAGTCGGTTTTGCAACCAATATTCTAAACCGCAATCCGCTCGATCTAATCGATTGCTGCCTTAAACGCCTTGATGGTAAAAAGTTTAAGGAACCTGCTCCATGGTACTTTGGTTATTCTGGAGAGCGTATTCAGGACCCTGAGAAACCGTCGTCTTGGACATTTAAAGGAACGTTTGATGTTAAGAATACGACAACAGTCGAAATAACTGAACTTCCTCCATCTATGACCTATGAAAAATTTGATACTTATCTAAATAAGCTATCGGATGAAAATAAGGTGGTTGACTATGAAAATAATTGTAAATCCGATGTAAATTACATACTTAAGTTTAGACGAAAAGATCTTTCTGATCTTGAAAAAGGGGACCGTCTCACTAGATTTCTTAAGATGGAGGAGCGTCAGACCGAAAACCTTACTGTGCTTGATGAAAACGGTAATCTTCGAGTATTTGATCGACCTGCTGAGATTATTGAATACTTTGTCGATTTTAGATTAAAGTACTATGATAAACGAAAAGCTCATCTTATCTCTACTCTTGAACATGAATTAATGGTTCTTTCAAATCGTGCTAGATTTATTAAAGCAATCATTGACGGTAAGCTAAAAGTGAATAATGTTCCAAAGAGTCAAATCATTCTTTATCTTCAAACAGATAATTTTGATGAGATCGACGGTTCATATAACTATCTTCTTAATATGCCCATTCATACCCTAACTAAAGAAAAATATGAGGAGCTGCTTTCTAATGAGCATCAAAAACAAATTGAGCTTGATGAAGTAAAAAAGAAAGAACCTGCTCAAATGTATAAAAGCGATTTGCTTGACTTAAAGAAATCACTCAGTAAAATCTATTAATACTTGATATATTATGCGAACAGCATTAACTTATGATGACATTCAATTGGTTCCGGAGTATTCAAAAATACGGACCCGAAAAAACATCAATCTTCGTACCCTAGTTAGCCGTCGATATGGTATTATGCGACCTTTCGTTGCGTCTCCAATGGACACAGTCTGTGAAAAGGAAATGGCATTCGAAATATTCCTTAATGGGGGAGTCGGCTGTATACATCGATTCATGACGATTGGAGACCAGGCCGCTCAGGTAAAGTGGTTACATCAAATGATTTATGGAGACGGTAATGGGGGTCCATTCGAAGACTGGGGAATTATGTTTGATGATTGGCACTCTGAAATCGATCTTATTCCAATAATGGCTGCAATTGGTGTCCAAGAAGAAGATAAGGAGCGTGCCGAAGCCCTTGTTCAACATGGCGCTAACATACTTCTCATCGATGTTGCGCATGGGCACCATCAAAAGGTTTATGACATGGTCAAGTGGTGTAAAACAAATCTTAATGAGCGAGTCGACATCATTGCAGGTAATATCGCAACCCGAGAAGCCGCTGAATTTTTACAGGACGCTGGAGCGGATGGCTTGCGAGTTGGAATAGGCGGAGGCTCCCTCTGCACCACTAGAATTCAAACGGGTTTTGGGATTCCAAACGTTACTTCTCTTATTGATGTGGTCAGTGCGGCAAAGGTACCTGTCATGGCAGATGGCGGTATTCGAACCAGCGGCGATATAGCAAAGGCCTTGGCCGTTGGCGCAAGTAGTGTTATGTTAGGTTCTTTATTAGCAGGCACTAAGGAATCTCCTGGAGATCTTATTGATGGACGCGACGGACGATTCTATAAAAAATATCGAGGATCCGCATCTGCTGAAACCAAATCTGCTCACAACCAGTCGGTTCGACACATTGAGGGTGAATCTACCATTGTGCCCTATAAGTTTGAGGCAAACTTAACTTTTACTAAATTAACCGATGGATTAAAATCAGCATTATCATATGCCGGTGCGGCTGATCTCAATTCATTTCATCCAAAATGGGTTACCGTTACCCAAGCCGGGCAAACCGAAGCAAAACCTCATTTACTTTAATATTAATGTAATGGCAAAAATTGAATTGACTAATGATCAGCTGCATCTTATCCAGCGAGCATTAGATCTCTATTCCAGAATAGGAATCCTTCAATTCTGGACGATCCTAGATCATCCGACTATAGATAATGTAATTGAAAAAAGATTTTCACTAGATCGTCCCCTAGAGGTCGGCGATCGTACTCTTCGTGGTGAGGTGATTGAGATCGGAGACGGCTGGATCAAAACGAGGGGTAGTTGGGGCAATGGTGAGGAAATTCGTGAGTGGACCGACGTTGATTCTGTTAAACATGCACCAGATTGGAGTAAGGTCCATGAGATTCGAGACGCAATTCGTATACTTGGTGGAGAAATTGCATGTCAAGCCACCGGTAGTGACAATTATCGATCTGGTAATGCCAGCTATGGAATACACCATCCGGATGTAGACGAATCATGTCGACAGGCCTTCGATATTATTCAAGTGATTCGGCATGAGTTTTGGAAGGCGAATCCGGACCGAAAAACAATCACAGTCGACTCTAGTATACATTTCACATCAATTGGCCCATCTGTAAAAGTCAAGATAGACTGAGATATGTGATAGAATTATTTACTCTAAAGGGAGCTTATGCTCCCTTTTTATTTTAGTAAAGTTCGATAAATAATAAAAAGAAACCAATAAGCGTGATTTCTAATTTCAATAAGTGGCTAAGCATATACGAACAGGCAACAGAGTCTTCCTCTGAACCGACTGAGTATACTATTGATAGTCGTCCCAATCATATCTATCGAATTGCTTCTGGTGGGGGCTGGCAATATCAAAAAAAAGATACTAAAAACAAAAATGTTTGGCACTGGGTTGAAAATAAGGAAAGCGTTGCTGCCTTAAATAAGAAATACAATAAGACTTACAAGACATACGAAAAACCAAAGTTGCCTCTTGAAACAGAAAACGATGAGTCAAACTTTAATATGGCAAAGCACTATATTCAAAAAAACTTCAATCAACGTAAGGAAGTGGTCAATGCCATTAAAAAAGCAGGTAAGACTCTAGGCATGTCCAATAATTCGATCGCCGTCCTATTGGGTAATGTCGGTCGAGAAAATGGTTTTAAATGGGAAACGATCGCAACTCCTCACGTAGATCCAAAAAACAGCAAGACGAATTTTGGAATTATCAGCTGGCAGGGAGTTCGTCGTGATAAGTTATTAGAAAAACTGAAAGAAGCCGGTGTGTATAAGGACGGCAAGATAGTTGGAACAGTTGATAAGACCATCCTAACTATGATGCAATTCATTAAGGATGAAATGGGACCAACTACATTTGGCAAGTTACAATCGAACATTTCAACAGCTGATGCTGCAGATATATTTTACAAATACATCGTTTACTCAATGGGTAAATATAATAGACCTGATGATTATTTCCACGCTTGGAAGAATCACATGTGGGCCAAGGCAGCAAAGGATGTTGGACTAATTGATTATAACTATGCTTAATGAATTATGAAATCTTAAAAAGAATATTCGTCGTTGTTTTTTCGACAATTGCCCCATTTCTAATACACTTTACAGTTGGGCCGATTGATTCTATCTCTAAGTCATGGAATACTGATATGCAGCCCGTCTTTATTTTAACCAATGCAATGGTCAGTTATTTCTTTTTTGGCACAAAACATTGGCAGATTCCAGGCATATCTCTGTTGTTATTGACTGCATTGTCAATAAATTATTATCCTTCGTTACATAACGCAACCGCCGCCGTCTTTTTTATAAGCAGCGCAATCGGTTTATTAAGTCTGCGTAAATTTAGATATTATCTTTGGATCTATTTAGCATCCGTACCCGTTGGGCTTTTTACGAATCTTTATTGGTTTGAGACCTTTGCGATATTGGTGCTTTGTGTATACCACCTGCATGTGATCATTTATGGATACCTTCGAGTTGGAGACAAGTTATTTAAGGGTGAGTAAGTATTTTAATTGATTGATTTCTCCAATCATTTCGTCCTTTAAATTTAAAAGATCGCTATCCATCGTTTTGTCCAGTTGTTCACAAAAATCAATCATAAACTTTATAAATGATTCTAAAAACTCATCAATGCTCATTTCACCGATATTACTTAATACTATCGTATCATTCGGCGTGACCACGACTCTCCCGTATTTTCCCATATAGATCTCAACGAACTTATCTGCAAGATCAGTAAGATTACCATGCACCTTACCGAAGGCTTTATGGCGAGCATATGACTGAGTCTGCCAGGGTAAAATCTTAAATTGATTTAATGTACCCAATAGGGCGCTTGCTAAAGATATCATAACTTATTTCTTTTTTCTTTCTGGAACCTCAATGATTATCAAATTATCCTTTCTGGTGACCTTGAATCCCTTTGGACTAAGATTCTTATAGTAACTCAAATATTCTTTTGCCCTATCATGAGACTTTTCCGGTGCGTCCATCGGACGATCCTTCTTTTTTACTGGACCCGATAATGAGTCAGTGATCTTGATAAAAGAATCAAAGGAAATTATTTTGTCAGAATCTTTCATTCTAAATTATTTATCTCTATAAACAAAAAAAGAGGACCTAAAAAAGATCCTCTTTTCTTTTATGCTAAGGGTTAAGATTAGCTGAAGTTTGCAGGCGCAACACCTCCAGTAAGAACACCTAGATCACCAACAACGTTCATAGAAACGTATTGTGTTTCTGGGTGCCATCCAGCCTCAGTGATAGCATAGCGAGACTTCATTCCAATCTTAGGAGAGAAAGTACCCTCAGAGATTGTTTGAAGAGACTCAGCCATGATGTAAGGCATGAATTTAACTCCTGGTTCTTCGTCAGCACCTTTACGGCCGATCATGATACGTGAATCACCAAACTTCAAGTTAGGGTCAACATATACTTGAACTCCGTAAACTTTACCAGCTGGGTAAAGGTTACCGGCTACACCAGCCATATCTGTTGGAACCTGTGCGATTGAGTAACCAGCAACATCAGCAAGTGCAGAAGCAACTCGTCCGTTTGTTACTAGGAATGTACCTGCACCGAAACGTCCTCTGTGGTAGATAAGGTTAGCAAGTTCAAGGATCTTGGTAACCAGACGTCTTTGTAATGTAGATACGTTCTCGAATCCACCTGCGCCAGTTGCGAGGTCTAGTGTAGTAAGACCTGTACCTTCAACTAGATCAATCTCGTCTGAGTGAGTATCAGCAAGCTGGAACACACGGTCAACAAGACGCTTGTTGATTGATTGTGCAAGGTCGTTAACTGCAACGTTCTCCAACATAGAGATTACGTCGTAGTTCCATACACGGTTAAGGTCTTGGATCTGCTCAACAGTTGCAGAGATAGAAACTTGATCAGATTCTGCCTCAACAAACTTAGTGAACATTCTTAGACCCATTTGACGGAACCTAGAAACTTCTGAATCCTCACGTCTCATGTTAGTAGGAAGCGAACCTGTAGTAGGTAGGTAAGGACCTTGGAAGTCTTGAGTTGCATAATTCGCATCAGAAACTCCAGAGAAACCAGAAATATGGTTTTCAAGAGCAGATACTAGGCCAACCGCTCCAGTCGCAACTGCAGCTGAAGTGTCACCAGCAATGGTCAAGGTGTTTCCTTCCAATGCACCGCTTAGAGTGTTTGTACCTGCATCAGATACCACTTTAAGGATAAGGAATCCGTCTACTCTTGAGTAACCCACTAAGTCTAGAACGAAGAGGCCGGCGCCGGCGCCTGAAACAGTTACTGTATCACCAGCGACCGCATTAGGGAAATCGTCTGCAGTAAGTCCTGTGACCTTAATCATGTAAGGATCACTGTCCGTGTCCGTGCGACCACCAGCATATACGTAATCCAAGTAAGGAAGGAATCCTACTGGAGAATCCATTGGTACAACAGGAACAAGGTCGAAACCGATTGTTTTAGCTGCAACTTGGATCGCTACTGGAAGTAGAGAAGGGAACTTGTCACCAGAACCAGAATCAGCGTAAGAATTCTTTGCTCCTGCTGAGAATGGAGTCTGATTTTGTAATGGAGCTGTTGGAGCTCCCATGTAACCGCCCAACGAGTTAGGAGTTTGGAAGAACAGACCTGGAGCAGTTGCTTGCTCAAAGATCGGTGCAGTATTGTCAAAAATCGCGTGGTTGTGAGCGTACTCAGCCAACCAAGGAGTTTTTTCAAGGTTTGCTCCGTAACCTTCAAGTACAGGCTTCCAAGTGTTCACCAACTTCTGGTCGCTCGAACGTTTAAAAACTTTAGTACGTGCCATTTTTAAGTTGATTTTTTTTTTTTGTTGTTTTACTTACGATATGCCGCTTGGCGTTGCAACATTTCTAAGTAGTTTTGAGAGTAACCTCTCTGCATCTCAACAACCTGATTAACAGGTACTAGGCCCTCTGTACTTTGGCTTTCGTTGAGTTTTTGCATCTTATTATTGTGCTTTTCAATTTCTACTCTTTCCATGATACCTCTAAGATCTTGTTCATCCCAGAAAGATTTAACAGAATAAGGAGAGTTTAAGTTATATAACTGCGATTTTGCAAATATTTTCGCTTTTTCGCTCTCATTCATCTCCGACCAAACTGCTTTGTATTCGTCAGGCATAAATTTAACTACGGTCGGAATATTTGCGCTTTCATGATTGATCACTGATTCAATGATCGAAGTCACATCGTTTTCGTTAAACCATACCGACGCATTAAGTGCTTCAACCACAGCTTGTTTAGTCGATGATCCAAGGTTGAAGAACGCTTTTTGTTTAGCATTGCTCAATACCTTTAGGAATGGATATCTGCTTTCAAGAACTGCTTTTGAAGAAGAGTTAGTAACTTCTGTTATTACTCGATCAACTTTAGAAACTAGTGCATCAATCGATGCGCTCTCGTCTAGCTTATTGATTCCATTCATTACGTTACGTTTTCCTCCTACGACTGCTCCTTCATTTAGTGATTCAGCAATGTATTCAGTGTAACCAATGGTTTGTCCTAACTTTTCAGCGACATACTGAGAATATTCTCGGTTTTGATTAATGTTTTCAGAAAGATATTCTGCAAATTCGATTCCGCGATTTGCTCCTTCTGCAACATATTCAGTATATTGAAGACCTTTATCAAGTTCTTCTGCCAAATAGTTTTGATATTTGATCGACTTAGTAAGATTCTCCTTTAAGTATTCAGCATAGTTAATAGATTGATCTAATTTTTCTGCTAAATAGTCCTGATGGCCAATGCTTTGATTTAGTTTTTCTCCAATGTAATTAGAGTAGTCGATCGAGTTGTTAGTCGTCTCAGCAACGTGCTCTGAATATCTAATAGATTCATTGAGCTTGTTCGAAAGATAATCTGCGTAGTTAACGACTCCCTCCAACTGCTCAGCTAGATAATTAACAAATCCAACCAGTTTAGCTTGATCTACGCTATCGTTTGCGGTTTGAGCAGATTCAAGCAATTGCTTCTGTTGTCTCATTTCAGTTTTCATTTTAGTAAACTGATTTTTTAGAACTTCAGAATATTGGTCCATTTGCTCCTTAGTTACAAATTCGGCCATCGTGTTATTATTTTTTTGTGGTTTCGATGATTCGTTGAACGAAAGTCCTAACGTTTTATCAGATTTATTTATTCGATAAATTTTTAAATTATCACCGTATCCTAAATTTTCGGAAATATCTTCTAGTCCCTGTTTTTCTATGACGGATGTTTCCTTTAGGTGATTATAACTTTCAGTGATAATATCGAATTCACTCTTAAGCGATTCATTCACGGTTTTTCTTAAGATTGCTTCAGTAAATCCAGGTTCCCCGACAAGATCGTAAGTAAAGATGCGTTGTAATTTTACCTTACCGCTTTCGTTTACCTGACCTGCGGCTCTTGAAGAGACTGAGAGATTTACTCCACCATCTAATAAAGCCTTTGCAATTTTTCCGTTAGGTGTGTTTTCAAGAATACGAACCTTAATGTTTACACGATCTCCTCCGTCGTATTCAAGTCCTTCGATGATGTGCGATGCACTCTTTAGAGTCACGTCAAAATGTTGAGGGTGATCAAGATCACCTACTAGCTGACGCTTTTCAATTTTATCCTTTAGATAACTTAGGTGAGGAAGATATTCGTCTTTTTCGTAGATCCTGCGATTGTTATTCATTTGACCGAATACTGCGCAGACTCCCTCTAATACTGTTCCACTGGCACCCGATGATTTAACACTAAGTGCTTCATTGACATTTTCAATGATTAGGACAGTATCTGCGCCAAGATTATCTACTGTGCTAGGTAAATTAGTCAAAGTCTACAATTTTTTTATTATTTATCGCAGGCTCTGCTAAAAAATCACAGAAATTATTCTAGTTCTAGCAAGTAATTTAAGAAATTATCTCGATCCTTTTTCTTAAGCTTAGTGATATCTGGAGTTTTTACCTTGAATTTTACTATGTATGGCGCATGCGATCCATCCATTGTAATTAGACCAGAACTCTTTAACACAAATTTAAGATTGCTTATTGTCTCCGGAACATAGATCTGTGCATCATATTTTTTATCGAAAATAGTTTCAATCCTAATTTTTTCTCCCTCTACCAATAATTTACTTAGTGGTATTTCAATCCACTGCACGACGGTCCGATCCTCTAATTGAATATTGTCGGGCATTTCAAAATTAATGGTCACATAAAGATCTCCAAATATGGGCATTTTTTCCCTGTCTCCAAAAATAGTCTCAAATTCATGAATATCTTCATTACCCAGGTTTGCAACCCTCACCTTTGCAGAATATCGATCTCCTTCCTTAACAATGGGTAAAAACTGGTCCCGTAATCTTACATTTATGGTAATTTTTCGAGTTTCCCTAGTCTTAATAAATTCTCTAGTATTGGAAAGTTCAATTTTGTCCCTATCGAAACTTACCTCTACTTCTCCTCCATTAAATGCCGTTACAAAGCTCATGGTTACTCCATAATTAATGTCTAGGTGAGCCGTTTGTGGAGGAGTCGAGTGTGTTCTGCCTTGACTTCTTCTTCTTTCTTGATTAGAGCGTCCTCCTCCGAAATCTCCTTTGAAATTATTCACCCAATCCTCAAAACCAAACCCTGAGGCACGTCGGCCTGTTTTTTCTCCAGTTGGACCCTTTCTTGAGGAATCATAGGCTTTTCTTTTTTCGATCGTGCTTAGCGTATCGTATGCCTCGGCCACTTCCTTAAAGCGTTCAGCCGCTTCTTCGTCACCTGCATTTTTATCTGGGTGCCATTGCATCGCTTCTTTACGATATGCCTTTTTTATCTCTTCCTGGGTGGCATTCTGCCCACTTCCTAAAATTTTGTAATAATCTTTCAAGTGCAACTAAACTTTTTGCCTTATCTCTTGTATAATAAAAACGACAAGGGTTCTAAAATAATATATCTATGTGGCGAAGATAATTAAACGTCTTAGAGATTTTATCGATATCCATCCAGATTCAAAAATAGTGGTCTGCGGATGTGGAATATCTCTGTTGGACTTTAAAGAACATCATCAAAAGTTTATCACAATTGGAGTAAATGATGTTCCACAACTCTTCGACCCAACCTATCTCTTAATAACTGACTCTCCGCATAGATTCAATTTAAAGCGGCAGGGCTTTATTAATTCTTCAGGAGCCAATCATCTTTTTACCTGTGCTAAGGGCTGGAGACACCCCAATATGGTTCACTTTGATCTGGGTGAAAAAGGCAAAGCGTCAATCCGCCACCCCGATAGAATCGATCATTTTGTAAATTCTCCATATGTTGCTCTAGGCCTTGCTTATCGACTTGGTGCTAGAAAAATAGGCATAGTTGGAGTCGATTTTACTGATGGGCACTTCTATAACCCTCGAGACGGTTCACACCCAGTCATTAAGATGAATTACCTAAAACGGGTAAATTCATCATATCGGCTCATGTTAAAGACTTTGAAAGATGGGGGAGCCGACCTATATAATTTAAGCCAAGTCAGTAAGCTGGACCTGCCTAGAATAACAATAGACGAATTCGAAAAGCTATGAAAATAATAATTCCTGCAAGAAAGGGATCAAAGGGGCTTCCATTTAAGAATCGTCAGCTGTTTCAATACACATCAGACATCGTTCCAAAAGAATTTTATGATCTTGTGTGGGTAACAACGGATGACCATAAAATAATGGAATATGCTGGTGATTATCCATTTAACATAATTGATCGCCCGACCGATTTAGCTGAAGATGATACTTCAATTCGTGATGTCATGACTCATGCAATATCTAATATTAAGGCGGATCCTGATGAACCTATTGTAATGCTATACTTGACCTATCCAGAAAGAACTTGGTCACATATAGAGGAGGCCGTTGAGCTATTTATAGAATATTACGATATGGGATTATGCGATTCTCTGCTGTGTCGAAAGGAGATCAAGTCACATCCATATCTCTATATGTATGAAAGAGGAGTCGACGGAATGTTTGGAGAGCAAGTGGTTCAACACGATGAATATCGTCGACAGACGTATCCTCCTTGCTTTGAAATAAGTCACTATATTTCAATATTCACACCAGCCTCTATAAATAGATTAAATCGAAACCTTTATTCAAAGGACACCATATTTTTTAGCGTGCCTGATGTTATTGACGTCGACACAAAATTTGACTTAAATCAATTTTATGGAAGAAACTAAAATAAACATATCTACGACGGCTAGTGATCGTACGCTTCACCTAACTCGAACATCAATCTTTACTTTTTTAAAGACTAATACGTGGTTTGATGGAACGATTTATCTGCTTTCTCATCCAAAACTGCCTCTTTCAAAAAGATCAGCTGATCTCTTAAAAAATCTGTATAACAAGATAGTTGTTGTCGATCTATATCACTATAAAGAAATCAATGATCTGTTTCAAAAAAACCGATCAAACACTTCTGAATTACATAAGTTATTAACGCTTGGAGTAGTTTCTCTTCCTATAAAAACAATCTATTTTTCAAATACGTCAGTCTTCATTAATAGCGTTGCCGATCTTCTTGATTCAGAAAAATCTGTCATTTTAGAAAATACGATTGACTTTATATACTTAAATGAAAGATTTGCTAATTGGTTTCCATCAAATGATGTCAAATCAAGCATTATAAGCAATCTTAGTGATCCTAAAATTTGTGAGAGCTATCTTTTTAAGACTTCTTTTGATTATCGAGACAACAGGTACCATCTCTTTATGAATGATTCAAAGACGATGAAGGCGATTATTTTTAATACGTTTAACGATAGTCAGAAATACATAAAGATAAATCAGTATTGGGCAAATTATAACCAAACTTCTAATAAATTTAGTATGCGTCCAATTAATAGAAAGAAAGTAATCGCATCTAATCAAAAAATAGTATCACAAGCTGATCCGACTCCAGTAAATTTGAACATAGATATTTCAGATATTTCTATTATCATTCCGGCATATCGCGCACAAGACTACATAGAAGAATGTTTAGATTCAATAGAAAAACAAGGCAAAAATATTGAAATTCTTGTTGGAATTGACAATTGTCAGACTACTCTAGATAAACTTATTCAAATAAAGGAAAAATATTCAAAGTTATCCATATTTTTTTCAGAGAAAAAAGTTGGACCGTATATTCTTAGAAATTCGCTATCAATACATGCAAAAACTAATAATTTGCTTTTTTTTGATGCCGACGACATAATGACAAATGACTCACTATCAATTATCTTATCTTATAATAATGGATCAAGGCCTATTCGATTTTCATACTTTAATTTTAAAGATGGGGAAAATCATCTTATTACAAATCAAAAAAATCAATCTGTTGCACACGGAGTATTTTTCATTCCAGTAAAAATCTTTAAATCAACTGGCGGTTTTCAATCATGGGAATTTGCAGCTGATACTGAATTTATGAAGAGATGTGATGCAAATAGAATTTTAAGTTTAAATTTAAACCAAGGTCTTTTTTACAGACGCATCCATCCTATGAGTTTAACACAAAATTCATCAACAGGATATCAGTCAATTCAGCGAAAAAAAATTGCCGAGCGCATTCGAAAGACTAAAAAATGGCCAGTTCCAATCACTCCACAGTTAATAGAACTTAAAAAACTATGATATTATGAAACACCTAATATTTACTAGGATATTCTTTGATGATAAAGAACTAATGAAAAAGTATCTTGTATTGACTAAGGAAATATTAATCCCAAGTTTAAAATCCCAATCTTGTAAAAATTTCACTTGGGTTTTGATGATTAGAAAAGAAGATGAAGTCTTACTAAAAAGAGAATTAGATTATCCATTCAAAGCAGTTTACAGTCTTGCAGAATTTGTAAAGTATGCAATCAATAATAATTTTGAAATACAAACTAGGCACGATTGTGATGATTGGATGTCTCCTAATTATGTTAATGCGATTCAAAATCAATATAATAACAATATTAAGAAGTGGAGTTCATTTCTAATACAATCTCAACCAATTCAGAGAATGTATCATACTAATGAAAAGAAAAAGTTAAGGGCATATCATAATAAGAGATGCTCGATGCACTTATCATTATGCCAAAAGACAGTTACTAATCATATTAACGAAAGGCAACATGGTCAAATGTATGAAATCACTCCAAATGTTATATCATTAGGAGAAGGATTTACTGAATGGGTGATACATGGAGATAATATAACTATTAAAAGAGGAAATTTAAAAACAAATAACTGATGAATACTAAAATATCTATAATTATATCAGCTTTTAATGCCAGTGAATATATTGAGGAATGTATAATGTCAGTAGTTAACCAAAGTTACTTTAAACTCTATAATAATTACGAAATAATATTAGGAATAGATAATTGTGAAGATACTCTTAATGAAGTCATTAAATTTAAAGATAATATACACAATTTAAAACTAGTTTCATTTAATGAAAATAATGGACCTTATCTTGTATTTAATACATTAATAAGTATTAGCTCCGGAGAATATATTTCAATATTTGGTGCAGATGATATTATGCTTAGTAATTTTATAGAGGACAATCTTATGGAAATAAAAAATGGAAGTGACTTTGTTATAGCTAGGGGAAATAATTTTAATCATCCTAATAAAAATAAGGTCATAAAGACATATAATCCAGATGGTGTAATTATTTTTAATAAAAGTGATTTTATGTTAATTAATGGATACGAAGGATGGAGATGTGCAGCTGACTCTGATTTAAAAAATAGATTTAATATAATGGGATTAAAATGTAAACATTCAGAAAATGTCACATATCTTAGACGATTGCATTCAGATAGTATTACAAATAGTAAAAATCATGGATTCAATACTGCATATAGATTACGCTTAAAGAGTATTATTAATGATAGGCAGACTTCGAAAATAGATAAATTTAAAATAACTAAAAAATATAAAATAATATGAAAAATCAACCAGTAGATATATGCATTGTTACATATAACAGATTAGAATACTTAAAAAATTGTGTATGGTCAATTATTGCATCTACTAAGATTAATTATAGATTAATTGTAATATCTGATAATTCAACTGATGGAACTAATGAATGGCTTAATGAAATGAAATCACATGGTAAGATAGATGAAATTATTATCAATGAAGAAAATCTTGGAAGTACTAAAACTTTCAATAAGGTAATTAATGCATCTACCAGTGAGTTTTTTGTTATGCTTAATGACGACATGTGGTTTCATAGAGGATGGGATGAGGCATGTGTTCGATTATTCAATGAAAATAAAGATTGTGGTATTGTCACCTTCTTTAATTATCCAATAGATCATCGAATAGAAAAAAGAAGACATAACAAATATTCATATAAATGGCCAGAAACTGGACTAGCTGCATCAATGATTAGAAAAAGATTATTTAATTCAACTAGAGGATTTAGGCTACCTGAGGGAGTTAAGATGGGATATTTTGCAAGAGTTTTTTGTAAAGAAGTTGCTGGTCTAAAGGATCTTCAAAATAAGCAATATATAACGGATCCATATTATGCAGAACAAATGGATAGATTTAATCCAGGAGTACCTGGACGACCTAAGCTACATCAAGAATATTTATATGGAGAATATAATAAACGACGCGGAATTGAAAAGACTAAACATAAAGATATATTAGCAGGAAAAAGAAAATAAACTATGAAAATATCTCAAGCATATGTATCTCCAACTCTTGAAAAAACATTTGGGTCTAATTTTAGAAGCAAATGGGGATTCAAAAAATACAGTGATATCCGTAAACCTGCAGTATTTTTTGGAATGTATTCAGACATAGATAGAAAAGCATTTATAAATCATAAAGGGATTTCGATAGTAGTCTGGGGAGGAGGCGATATGAAACCTAATAGCCTGCAATTAGTTAAGTCTGTAATTGATGCTAATCGATCTTATACTGGCGCATATTCAGGAGAGTTTTCAGATATATTAAAATCTAATGGGATATCTCATAAACAAATATACATACCATTAAAAGATTATTCTAATTTTACTCCTACTCCCCTTGGAGATAAGATATACGCATATAGAGGAGTCAATGGAAACCGAGAATCATACTTTAAATGGAACGAAGTAATATCTCCAATAATAAAACACTTTGGAGAGGATACGGTGATATATACTGAACGCGAGTCAATTGATAATTTATTAGAAAATTATTATAAAAAATCATTTATATATATTAAGCCTACTCCTAAAGGTGGATGTACTGCTATGTTTGAGCTTGGGCATATGGGTAGAAAGACAATAGGAAATGGGTTAGGAAACTTACCTAATGTCTTATCGTATAAGTCTACTTCTGATATTATAAAATTAATAGAAGATGAATCTAAATACATTGGAAAAATTAGGTATGACATATGTACAAGTACTAAAAATATATTTATAGGTAGTGAGTGGACCCATCTTGACTTCTGGAGGTAAAGTAAATAAACAGAAATGAAATGAAATTTAAATTAGTAAAAAATGAATCTAAATATTGGGAGTTTATCAGAGAACTTCGACTTGATTCAAATAATATAAACGGATTTCTTGAGAAAATCGATATTTCAAAGGATGATCAAATTAAGTACATGAATAAATATAATGATTGTTATTATGTATGCTTATATGAAAGTAATCCTATTGGATATATTGGTGTAATTGATAAAGATATTAGAATATGTACTTCTTCTAACTATAAACAAAAAGGAGTAGGAACATTTATGTTAAGTGAATTAATTAAAATTAAACCTGAGGCTACTGCAAAAATACTAAAAGATAATATTGCAAGCTTAAATCTATTTAAAAAATGTAAATTTAGTATCGTATCAGAAGATTCTAATATGTATTATCTAGAATATAAAAATAATTAAATAATATGCCAATACACAAACACAATCCTTATAAAATAGTTAGAATGTTTGAAGAGGAAATAGCTCACTATACTGGAGCTCCATTTGCGGTATCTGTAGATAGCTGCACTAACGCTCTCTTCTTAGCTTGTAAATACTTAGAAGTAAAAGAAGTTACAATCCCATCTAAAACATATTTGTCTGTTCCAATGAGTATTATTCATGCAGGCGGTGAAGTAGTATTTAATACTAGCCCGACAGCTAATCATTGGAAGGGAATATATAAGCTCGAGCCATATCCAATATATGATTCAGCTAAAAGGTTGACCTCAAATATGTATATACCAGGATCATTTATGTGCCTATCGTTCCACATTAAAAAACAGCTAGGAATAGGAAAAGGTGGAATGATATTAACAGATAATGAGCAAGCAGTAGAATGGTTTAAAAAAGCGAGATATGAGGGAAGAAGCGAAAAATACTACAAGGAAGATAGCATTGAATCTTATGGATGGAATATGTATATGACTCCACAGGAGGCATCACAAGGTTTATGTTTAATGCAAAATTACCCAGAGCATAATCGAGACTTAGATGAATTAAATGGATATAGAGATTTAACTGAATTTCCAATATTTAAAGATAATAAAAAAATATAATAATATGATATCTCAAAATGCTATAATTGGAGAGAATGTAGAAATTTCTGAATACGTAATAATTGAAGATGGTGCTCAAATTGGAGATAATTGTAAAATTGGACCTTTTTCTATAATAAGAAGAAATGCTAAAATTGGAAAAAATTGTAAGTTTACTGCATATGATGAAATTAGAGAAAATGCAGTAATTGGAGACAATTGTACATTCGGAAGCAGATGTACAATATGCGCAGACTTTATTATTGGAAACAACGTAACAATTAAATATGGATTTGTCAGTACAACTCTAGATTTTAATAAAGGAGTAGATTTACATGCGGGTACTATTGGAGATAATACTATGATAGGAGCAAATGTAATGTTGGCTCCAGGTTCAAGTGTTGGAAAAAACTGTATTATTGGAGCATGTTCACAAGTTAGAAATATAGTAAATGATGGGGAAATATGGTTTGGAAACCCTGCAAAATTTTATAAGAATGTTAGAAGTTAATAAATGGATGAGCGAGTTCTATGGAAGAACATGGTATGATATAAAATCATCAAAGTGCTTAGAAATAGCCAACGCTCAAGCAAATACTCCATGTGTTCTAGAATGGAGAATACCTACTAATCAATATAAAGATATTGAATTAGCTCAGAGTTTAGGTTTTACCTTAGTTGAATCTATGGTAAAGTTTCAGACTTTAATAAGTAAATCTAAATCAAATACAGATGGCATCAGATTATCAAAAGATGAGGATTTTAATGATCTAATAAATATTATGGAAGAATGTTACTTCAATCACCATAAATTTTATAATAGATTTAAAAATAGAGACTTTTTTACAGAATCCCAATCTAAAGAATATTACATGAAAAGCTTAACTAATTTCTTTAATAAAGATGGATCTATTGTATTAGTTGCTGAAGATGATATTGGAGTATATGGATTTAGAATAATAAAAAAAATTAATGAAACTGAATACAGTGGAGTTGTTGCAGGAGTTTTAAATAGAGCAAAGGGAAGATCAACATTAAGAAAATTACAAGAAAAAACCTATGATATTATAGGTCATGACTATCTTGAGAATAACGCAACTCAATTAGGAAATTATCAAGTTATTAATAATCACATATCAGCCGGAAGGAAGCTTTTAAAAATAGAGCATATATTTCTAAAAAAAATAGATTAAATGATAGATAAGATTATTCAATCATCAAGTAGCCCAGATGCTAAGTATTTTCTAGATAAGTTCAATAAAAGGTGGAATCTATTAGATTACCATAATCCAGACGCCCCATGCTTTTTCTTTGGATGTTTAGGGCAGCATGATACTATTAATAACCATAAAGGATTTAAAATACTAATGTTCATGTCCCCATCAGATAATAGATATTTAAATTTAATTAAGCCATCTCCTAATTTGATCTTAATAACGTCTCAGTTCTTTAAAATTCCAAGTATATTTAAAACTAGAGATGTCATTATAGAAACTCAAGATTATTCTATATTTAAACCAAGCCCACTTGGAAATAAGATATACGCCCATATTGGTAAAATGGGAAGACGTAAAATATTTAAGTATGACGATTTATTAAGATTACAAGATAAGTTAGATTGGGAAATAATATTTGGAATGTCTGAAACTGGTGCGTCTACATATATTTCTCCTAATGATTTAAAATCTAAATATTATGATAAATCATTTGTAAGTATAAATCTATCATCAGGTGCAGGAAGAACTACTATTCGAGAACTTGCTAAAATGGGACGCTCTACAATAACTAATTCATCAAATGATTATCAATGGGTTATTAAGTATAGAGATTATGATCATATAATAGAATTAATAAAAGAAGAAAGTAAAAAAATAGGAACTGTTCAACCCGATCTGATGAAAAACTATCCATATGTCGGAGAAGAATGGTTAAATGTAGATTTTTGGATATGAAATTAGGCGTAGCATATATCGCATTTGATGGAACTGAATTATTAGAACACTCGATTCGACAGATTAGGAATAACGTCGATTATATCTGCGTATTATATCAAAAAAGATCATGGTTTGGCCATCCAATTTCCAAAGAAGATCTTCAGAATCTAGAGCTGCTCAAAAAATCAAATTTAATAGACGATTTAATCGATTTCGATCGTTTTATTCCGGTCAGGGGCGCAAATACTAAAAATATTAAGAAAGTAAAGCATTACGAACTTCAAAAAAGGCAATTTGGATTAAATGTATGTCTAAATAAAGGCTGCACGCACTACTTATGCATGGATGTTGATGAGTTTTACGAATCCAGCGAATTTAAAAGGGCAAAAAGGGAAATTGAGATCAATGATTATGACATAACTGCTGTGAAATTCATCAATTATGTTAATTTACCTATTATTCATCGCGGATTTGACTCAAGTCATGTTCCATTTATCTGTAAAATCAACCCAGCAGCAAAAATGACATCTAATTTTTTCGTAAGGGTCGATCCTACTCGTGGAATAAAGAATGGTGGTAAAAAATCACATCAATTCAACAAATCTGAGATAAAAATGCATCACATGGAAACAGTGAGAAAAAATCTTACTGTGAAGTATGCATCCACGACTAGGGCGATATTCCAGCGAAATAGAACCTCTGAGCTAGTTAGTCGTATAAAATCAGTGAATGAACAAAGTACAAATTTTACGTTCAATAAAATAATTTTTCCAAAATCAGGAAAAATGAAGTTGACTCAATGTCAAAATATCTTCAATATCCCTTATCAACAATGGCAGAAATAGCTTTAGAATTTACAACCACTTCATGTAATAGGCCTGAGATATTAGATCTAACATATAGTTCATATGTTTCCAGATTAAAGGGAATTGATTTTCAAAAATCAACTCTTTATATAAACATTGACCCTGCTCCAGATTCTTCCAATATTTCAGAGATGGAAAAAGTAGCTAAAAAATATTTCGGTAAAGTAGTTGCTAATTATCCAAAAGAACCTAATTTTGCGGCTGCAATAATATGGTGTTTTTCTCAAGTAAAAGGAGAATACTTCTTTCATCTAGAAGACGATTGGATGCTGAAACAAAGAGTCGATGTTGCAACCATGATAAAGAAAGTAGGGGAGCATAATATCCAATGCGTATTGAACAAAAAGGTAATGCTTAAAAATGAATTAGGAGAACCCTGCTTTATACCTTCTTTATTTAGAACCGAGATAGTTAAAAGATATTTACCCTTAATGAATTCAGCGTCCAATCCTGAATATCAAATGAAAATGATATTTAGAAAAAATAAAGCAGGACTAAATACGTATAGGAGCGTTTTATGGAGAAAATCTCATGAAATATCTAAAGACATAGGTAGAGCCTGGTTAAAAAAGAATGGGATCGTTAGAGATTATGCTAAAACAGGCAAATCCTCTGCAAAATGGTCGCCTTGGATAACTTGGAGAACTAAAAAGAAATAATATATTATGAAAAAGGTTGTTATTTGTGCAGAGATCGGAATAAACTTTGCTTTTGGGGAAGATCCTTCAAAGTTTATGGACAATGTCAAAAGGCTTATCGACGTTGCGTCAGTTGCGGGCTGTGATTACGTAAAATTTCAAAAGCGCACTCCTAGTCTTTGTGTACCTGAAGAACAAAAGAGTCTACCCAAATCTGTTCCTTGGAGAAAAGAGGAAACTACTTATTTTGAGTACAAATTAGACTCGGAACTGGGTACAGACGATTATAAAGAAATTGATAGATATTGTGATGAAAAAGGAATCAAATGGTTTGCATCCGCTTGGGATAAGACTGCTGTTGATTTCTTAAGGGGATTCGAAACGCTCTTGCCTAATAATAAATGGGGAGTAATGATGAAAATTCCATCTGCCATAATCACGGACCTTGATCTATTGGAATATGCTCGAGAAAATTGTGATTTCCTAATCATTTCAACCGGCATGAGTACCCAAAAAGAGATCGATATTGCAATTGAAGTCGGTCAGCCTGATGTTGTGATGCACACCAATTCGACTTATCCGTCTCCTTCTAATGAACTTAATTTAGATTACATTCAGTATCTTAAGGACATTTCTCGAGGTGGAGATTTCAGTAAGTCATTTGATGTCGGTTATTCTGGTCATGAATTTGGACTGACTACAACAATTGCGGCTACCCTGTTGGGTGCAAACTGGATAGAGCGACATATTACGTTAGACCGCTCCCTATGGGGAAGTGATCAGATTGCCTCAGTTGAACCTCAAGGTCTAATTAAATTGGTTAAGAGCATTAGGGATATTGAGCTCGCCAGAGGAGGCTATGGACCACGTAAGATACTTGATTCTGAGCTTTCAAAAAGAAAATCATTAAGAGGCAAATGAAGAGCTCAAGACAAAAGTATGTCGATCTAATTAAGTCTGAACTTGCGCATTCAAATTATCTAAACGGCTGGTTGATTAATTGGTATCAAGAAAAACTAAAAGAACTTACTCAAGATGAAAATAACTTCAACTAAAATTCTTCAGTTCATTGAAGGTAACTTAAAGATGTTGGGAGACCAATTCGATATCCTTCCTCATCATGAAAAGGAACAAGTGCTTTATCGAATGGATATCTGCAAGGATGACTGTGTAAAACAGGGATACTGTAAGTATTGTGGCTGTTCTGTACCTGGAAAAATGTATGTAAACTCCTCATGTAATAACGGAGAACGCTTTCCAGACATGATGACCCGAGAAAAATGGCAAAAATACAAGGAGGAAAATAACATTACTGTCGTATGATCATCTTTATAGACATTGATGATACGATATGTAAACTACATTCGCCAGTGGACTATGAATCGGCAGTGCCGATCATACCCGCAATTGAAAAAGCCAATGCTCTATATGATGAAGGCCATACTATAATTTATTGGACGGCTCGAGGAACGGGTAGCGGAACTGATTGGCGCGAATTGACAGAATCTCAATTTAAGAAGTGGGGAGTCAAATATCATGAGCTAAGATTTGGAAAACCCATCTATGATCTCTTTATCGATGATAAAAATATGAATTCAGCAGAATGGCACTTAAAGGGGGTAAACACATATTAGTCTTAGGTAATTCTCCTCAAATCAACGAGATTGACTTTGATCGATTAGACCCGTCCGTGATCACGTTAGGTGTAAATAGAATCTGGCTCAAACACAAACCCGACTATCTATTTTTTCACGACTATGATATCGTTCAAGAATTAGGGGCGCATCCTGAACTGCTTGCCCAATTGCAAGATACTTCTGAGATCTACTCAAGTGATTGGTTAAGGGCCAGCAAAAAACCCATACCCAATTGGGTAAATGTGTATAACCGTCAAGTCAACACGCGTCGAATGTTTCCTGACTCTGTAACAACGGCTATGTTACTTTTTTCAACTCATTATGAAAAGATTAATGACTGTACATTTTACATTGCTGGAGTTCCGTTAAAATGGTGTAGTCCTAGTCACTTTTGGAAGCAATTAGATTACCCTAATGCCCTAAATAAAAATCAAAGTAATTGGTATGACCCTAGATTTCAACGAGTCATACATAATTTTAAAAGATTACGCAATATCGGCTTTCGAATGGTTTCGGCGACCCCTCATTCCGAACTTAATCGATTCTTAAGATTCGAAAATATCGAAAATCTCTATATTAAAGGGAAACCCTAACCGTCTTAGATAGCATGGCTTCCCTGGCCGTCTCAACGATTCCGCTTACCGCTCCAGGAGTCGGTGGAAACTTGCCGTCCACTGCGGCTGCCATGCCTATCAATAGTGCATACAATTTGTCTCCAAGCACGGCTGGTCCTTTTACCGGATTGTGACCCAAATCCACAAAATTACCATTTAACCAAATGGAATTGGAAGCAGCTTCAATTTCACTACCTGCTGTTGCTTCAATCCTTGAGTTTGAATGTATAGTAATTGTTCCTCCTTGCAGAGTTATGGATGATTGAGATTGATCATGTTCGATATTGATCGACTTATCCCTAGCAATGTTTATTCGGGATCCCTTTAATTGCAGAGTAAGACCTTTGCTGAGGGTAAACCAAATCTTAAGTTCCTCGTCCCCATCAAAAAGAACAATATGCGAACCTAGATATTCTCCCTCCTTGCCCAACTCCTCGCGCACGTCTTCAGCAATCTCATGCAACGAATAATATTCTGGAGAGTATGGATTTCCATTATCGAATCGTACAGCAACAATCGATCCTTTTTTAGGCACAGATAATGATCCTCCGCGACCGTCCTGACCAAAAAAGGAGCTCTTTTGTTTTGGATATGCCCACGGCAGGTCCTCAACATCGAGTCCATCGTGAATGCTGACCACTCTTATTCGAGCTCTGCCCTCTTTTCGAGGATCATTTGGATCTTCAATTATACCTAAGAATTGTTTGTCTAGTAAGTCCGACGCTCGTTTATCTATATCGTGATTCTGGTCCATGTAATTTTATATCAAGTTTTAAGTCAAAGTTTAATCATTTCCATAAATATTTCCAAGATTATTTGGACTTGGATTTAAAAACTGACTTGCTGCCTGTAAGGAAGGATTTATTAGGCCTCCAACCTGAGCAAATGCATTCTGTAGGGCTTCTCCAGCATTAGTAATATTATCTCCAATCACAGGCAGTCCACTTAAGAACGAACCCACGTTTTGAGCAGCGGTTCCTAGGTTTTGAGCAGACCATGGATTTCTGATATTCGTTTTGATCGGATCGTCAAATAATCTAGTTCCATTTGCATATTCGCTCTCCTCCTCAAAGTAACCAACGTTTATTTTAAAGCTATTTGATGCCATTTCAGTCTTGCCGTTTGTTAGCGCAACGCTTAATCTATTTCCTCCTGAAAAACTTTCAGAAAAATCAAATTCGCATTGTCTGCATCTAAATTTGACAAATCCATACTGCTCCATTACATTAGATAATACATTACCGCTTCCTGTAATATTACTTAAGAGCCCAGTATTAATTCCTAGAGTATTTGCAACATTACCCGCGACTCCAGGTAATCTATATCTAAGGTTTCTTGCTTCGGCTATGTAAATGTCCATTGAAAACCATCTTAAGTTATCGGGAACTCTTTCTCTCATGTACCTCTTATCATAAATCGCATTACGATATATGTCAGCCATTTGAGCGATTCGAAGATCGACCGCTTCTAGAGTATTGATGGTCAGCGTTACTCCTTTGTTTGCTTTATCAATATTCGTCCCGGCTTGCCACATTTTATCGAGTCCGGATATCTCTTGAAAATACCATGGAGCATTAAATGTAAGATATCTAAGTATTTCCCTAAATGTGACAATTCCATTTTGCTGAGCAGTATATCCTCTACTCTCTAGAAAATCAGCGGCACTGTTTTCAGAGCGATTAAAGAGTGGAGACTCCCATAGGTGATTTCCAGTAAGGGAACTTGAATTTTCTCCAAAATTAAAATCTAAAGCAAATGTCAAATAAGTCGGCTCATCATATGGGTCAACATATATGCCTTTTCTAAAATTATCAGTCTTTCTCTTTATTCCATAAAAATTATGCATCCTTAATCAATTGTTTTAGACGGTTTCCAATCTCGTTTCGTTAGGAAAAGTTCAGTATATAATAAGTTCGGATCTAACCGGTCATACCAATATTTTGCTCCCTGAACATAGTAATAATCCGTAAGCTGACTATCAGGTAACTGTTCATCTAGCGAATAATCAGAAGAAGCTTTTTTATTTTGTTTAGTCTGATCGTTATCCGTCGCTTTTAAAATCTCCTCAGCCTTTTGAATGGTTACTAATAGGGGAACTGAGAA
>Ga0099848_1000233_pt1 | contig 24980 bp, 27 predicted proteins | sample CB_VirMetaG_3_FD_78179 | JGI IMG/M metagenome (GOLD analysis project Ga0099848, IMG submission 78179) | Freshwater to marine saline gradient viral communities from Chesapeake Bay - CB_1508_1S Viral MetaG | ecosystem: Environmental > Aquatic > Marine > Coastal | place: USA: Chesapeake Bay...
GAAAAGAGCGATAAGAGTTTCTCGCTGGCGCTTGCCCGCCACTTTTTGGATAATGTCGGCCTGAGTGACATCATCTAAATTTTTAAACTCTCTCGACAAATCCTCAAGAACGGCTGTTGTCGAACGAAAATTCCCTTCGGCGTCTCTTACGGCGACCCCAATTGCTTCAACGGCGTTAATCGCCTCCGAACCTTGTAGTCTTGCGAAAATAGTTCGAAGGGCATTACCGATAACAGAACCTCCGCGAGCGGTACGTTCCTGAACAACCGCAATCATAGAGGCCAGCTCCTCAAACGATACCCGAGCTTGACCAGCAGAACCACCAGCGCGCTCGAGACCCTTAATCAAATCCTCTGAACTAACAGCGAAAGCAATGTCAAGTTCAGCAAGCTTGTTGATAACTTCTCCAGTAGTTATCCCTTCCTTCTTAAAGGTATTTACCGCAGCAGTCAAACCTTCAACAGACTCCGTTACATCTAAGCCAGTAAGACGAGTGAGAATCAAAGCGTCATTGATACGCTTCAAAGACTCTTCCATGCTCAAGCCCTGACGAGCGAACTCCAAGGCTCCTTGAGCCACAGTGTCAAAGCTTTGGGCAGTGTTTCTTGCTACATCAAAAATTCCATCCCCAAACCTTTTTAGGTCTTTCTGGCTGGCATTCAGCACAATGTTAATATCAGCAAAGGTCTTTTCTACTTTAGCCGTTGTGACCAATAGGGACTTAAAGGCGTCAGAAACACCATTAATAATTGCCACGGAAGCGCCGAAGGCAATAACACGAGCGTTAGAAGCGGCAAGGGACTTGGTAAATTCGTCGGCCTGACCCGTAATTTTACCAAGGGGGCGCGAGATACCCTCGATTTGTCGACCGTCAATCGTTACGGACGAGCGCATACGATTAGAAACCCTGCGTGCAGCCTGTTCAAGACTGCGGTTATCAATCGTTACCCTTGCTTCAAGTCCAATATGTTTTGTTCCGATTCCTGCCATTACCAGTACCTTTACAGGTAATTACACAGGAAATCATAGTTCTTTATCGCTTTTGCGCAAATTATCTATCGCCCACAATGGTTGAAGAAAATGGAAGAAAATAATATTTTAATCAATATCTCCTGTCATGCGCATCATTTGCTCCATGTTCATGCTTCCTCCATGTTTTTTCAACTGGTCATGGAGGGAAACCACCTTTTCTCCCTTCCCCGCCATTTTCTTGATGTCTTCCTTGTTTGCTCCAAAATAGGTTGAAGCCCCCTTATCTGAAGGCTGTTTTTGAGCAGGTCGAGACGGCCTATTTCTCTGGCTCCTTTCATCCATACTTTGCGCCTCGATATATTGGATAATGGCATCAGGGTCTTTTCGTATAACCTCCGGAATATCCGTATGATTTTTAAGAATATTGAAGAACAGTTTCGAAAATGAAATAAGCTTCACCTGAAAAACCGTCATCTTGACAATAGGCTTCCCGATAAAGTCCATAGGGCTTTCTGAGAACGGCATGAATGACGAAAAGAAATCTCTTAAAACAGCATGAGAAATATTTTCGTCGTTGTACGCATTGTAAACCTTCGTTTGCATATTCCGAACCTCCGCAAACTCCTGAGAGGAACAGTCTTCTCCCTCTACAAATGGAGTTAAGAATTCGGGGTCTTTAAACAGAATTCCTTCCATAAATCTGTTATGAGTTTTCTGATACGCCACGCCTTCAGCAGTATACTCCAAAATGGCCTCTCTCTCTTCTTTCTTTTTCGTAAGCTTATCCTTATACTCTTGGATGATTTTCATTTGCTGTTCCCGCTGGCTAGGAATTTTCATGTGCTGGGCGGCCTTTGTCAGGGCAACGATTTTCTGGTTTTGCTCCTTAAAGAAGGATTCATCCTTATCTGACCAATCCCCGCGAGACACGGCTTCCTTGATAGCCTCTTCTTCAGTGGGAATGCCTTGAGCCACGGCCTCCTTTTTGAATTTCTGAAAAAATCTCGGAATCTCAGCTTGCTGACGAAAATCGTGATGCTTGATAAAAAGAGAACGGCCCCGCCACTCAAAAGTAGCGAAGCCGTCTATAATTTGACCAACCAAATCAATATAGAATCTATCTTCGTCGTGCATTATTCATCGACGCTTTCAGACTCCTTTTCGCCTTCTTCTTCGCCCTTGTCAGCCTTTTCCCCGTGCTCTGCTAGGAACTCCTTGAGGGCCAAATCAAACTTTTCCTGAGAAAGTCCCTGATTGAAATACCAGAACGCGATTACTGTCCCCGCGCGTTGCATAATGTCGATATACTCTTCATTATCTTCTTCATCTTCGCGCTCGTAATATTGTTCCAGCTTATCAACGAAATCAATTCCATCGAAAAACGGCAACCACTCTCCCGCAATCTTTTCATGCAAAAGATGAGTGACGTACCAAATCAAAATCTTGTTTTGGGCCCTTGATTCGGCGGTATTACTGAAAAGGCTAAGATTTGCGCTTTCAACCTCGACAATGTCCCTGCGTACCTTGACCATATCTTCTTCAAGCGATTGGAGACGGTCCTTATTGGCCTTTGTTTGAGCCTTCACAGTTTGCAACCTAGCTTGTTCCGAAATAAGCTCATTGAGCTTATGGTACATGCCAGACAATTGCTTCGCGGCTTCCTCAGTGAGAAGACCCCCGCTGTCTTCGTATTTCTTTGCCAACATATTCTTGGTTAGAATACCCTTTCGCACGCATTGAGACATCTCCACGGCGTATTGAGTATCTGCATCCTCCATTTGTCGGCGAGTTGGGCGGCGCAAAACAAACTCTCGCTTCTTTTTACCTTTCCCCGTTGTATAACTATATATTTCTTTTTTCATCCTTAATCCTTTTTAAATATAAACGATACTTGGAAATTTTCTAGTTCAGATTGGTAATCTCGTAAAATTTCGTTACCTAAGTCTAAAACCTTCTTCCGATATGAGGAAAACCTTTCGTCATCGAAATAGTCTGCCATATCTATCAGGTCTTCATCCTCTGGCAAAGCGTTTCTTAATTTTTCAAAATTAATATTATGCTCCCTGTGGATGTCTTCCAGTATAATTAAAAATCCTTTGAACAGCGACCGCAAGGCCCTATCTGATTTATCAGCCAAAAAATTCTGAGCGTCCATAACCTTATTCCTTACATATAATACACTTACGGTGTAAAAATTCACATGGATTATTTATCTTCTTCCGTAAGAACCCAAATTTCTGAGATTTTTGACAATGTTCACGAGACGTTGAAACAGACCATTACCGTTTACAAGGATTCGGAAAATACCATTACGGCCATGACCCCATCCTATAATTCAATCTACGGTTCTGGCGGGAGCACGCCCCTTTCAATCACAAAAACCTCGGTCTCCCGCTCAGTTGGCGCACGAATAAAATATTTGTCCAGCGAAGAGGATTATTTTACCTCAAGCGAAGTAAACTCTCAAATGAAGATTACAATCCCAAAAGGAAGCATAAGAATCAAGGTGACTTCTGATGATTTTGATTTTATAAAAGAAGCTAAAAGAATAGAATTCAACGGCGTCCGTTACAATATAATATCGGATGGACTGCCCATCGGCCCGTTTTCTCCGGAATATTATTCCATATTCTTAACACCAATCGACGAAAGTGCCTGATAGAAACATTCCAATTATCAAAAAGGGAGTCCGCGCGGCGGCCCCACACTTATTCGTTGCAGAACTAAGAACGGAAACAAGCAGAGCTTTTCTCAGTATTCGCAACCAAATGATTGCAGAGTTTTTAAGTCATCCCATTACCCAAGAAATTATGGCGGGACCAAACGCTCCAAACATAAGCGGGACACTCAGGGGCAGAGGCAACCTGTTTTCTTTTATTGGGTTTGAAGAAGGCGACGACCCTGTTCAGCCTATCTTGAAGGCTCTTCAGTCCAGCGAAATCGTCTTTGATAAAATCACTGCCACAGGAATATACAGCAGGGCGTTTATCCCGACCGCTGACGAGATTTTCTCCATTACCCCTATGCCTTGGGCAGAAGGACGAAGTTGGGCTCATGGCATTGAAAGCGGCATTTCCGGACTCGGGTGGTACATTAGCAAGCGGGGCCTTGGCCGCTCTGGGGGAGGTATACAATCTTCCCAACAGACGCTTGGTAATGTAAAGTTTAAAAACGTACAATATATTTCCGCCCTACTCAACAAATATACCAAAATTATCAAATCCTTATGAAGCCCACATTTCACCATTCACTATCTACCAGCTTTATGCTTTGGGCCGACCATTATCTCCTAGACAAGGGAGAGGCATACTACAATACCACAGGTCAATTTTTCAATTATTCTGACCCTCGAGTTCCAAGCTCTCACGAAGTTTTTGGAAGTGCATACAAGCAGTTCGTCAACGACTCTTCTATCACGGGGGCGAACATATTCAGCGGAGCTTACGTTGATTCGGTATGGACCCCAAGAGGGTCGGGCTTTAACATTGATTATGCCAACGGACGAGTTATCACAACTGGAATTGCCTCCTCTGGTGTCATTACAGGGTCTTTCGCCGTTAAGGACTTCAACATCTATTATGTGAACGAAACGGAAGAAGATTTGATTGTAGAGCGAAAATATAAACCGACCTCGTCCTTCCCATCTTCCAACACTAAAGTAGACCCTTACGATTATACCGTCCCCGCAATTTTTGTTAATATGGAAACCTCCCAGAATGACCCATTTGCCTTCGGGGGAGAAGACAAAACAAGAACATCAATCAAGGCGGTGATTCTTTCCGATGACGTATATAAACTAGACGGAGTATTGAGTATTTTCTCTGACGCCAGAAATGAAACCTTTAAGATTTTGCCATTTGAAGCGGACCCAACCAATGAATGGGGAGACCTTAAAGACCCACCGTACAACTATACGGGCCTAGCCGCCGCATCGGGCAACGGATTATTTTATATCGACAGAGTCTTTGCGTCGAAACTCTCAGACCGCTCCAAAAAGGCCTTACAAACCGATTTATTCGTAGGGTTTTTGGATTTCGATATCTACACTCATAGATTTCCAAGGCTATAATTTCACATAGTTTGCATTTCAATGTAAAAACAGAAGAATTTCAACCAAATAAATAATGTCAAGAAATCGCGTAATTTACCAAAGTGAAGCCCTCTGGGTGAGCAAGCAATACGATTCAACTGGCGCTATTGACCACGAACAGCTTCGTCGTGTTCAATCCGCCAATTATTCGTTCTCCGTATCGAGACAAGACATCAACCAATTTGGTCAATTGGCTCGAATTGACTCTTTGGTGCTCGAATCTCCTACTGTTTCTTTTGATTTTTCTTACTATGTGACCGATGGCCGCAACGAACGCGCCCTTGGTTTCTATGTCCAAACTGGCGCTGCCGCGCAAGGAGGCTTTGCATCTGGCCATATGACCAATGAATCTGGACGTAACTTCTTCATCGTTACCGCCCCAGAAGGCGAAGACCTCAATGGTCAAGCCCTTGCCAACACAGAGTCGGTTATTGGTATTGGCAACGGTTTCTTGTCCGACTATACCCTTGAAGCCGCTGTTGGCTCCATACCGACCGCTTCTGTGTCGATTGAAGCCCTTAACATCCGCTCTGACACTGGAGCAGCTTCAATTAACCACCCTGCCGTTCTTCCTCAAAGCGGAACATCATTGGATGACCCAGTTGTTCTGCCTGACGCAGAAGCTGGTACAGGCGCAAGCGTCATTTCTGCCCTTCGCCCCGGAGACATCGTTCTGAGCTTTGGTGACTTTGAAACCGATACTACTGGACAGATTGTTACTCTTGGCGGCGCAAATGGGGCCCACGTTCAAAGTGTTTCCCTCTCCCTTCCTCTTTCTCGTTCATCTCTTGAAAAGCTGGGAAGCAGATTCGCTTACGCTCGTTCCGTTGATTTCCCTGTTACCGCGACTCTTTCGGTAAATGCTATTGTTAATGAAATCGACGAAAAGAACCTTGTCGACCTTCTTGATGATGAAACCGAGCGCAACATTACAATGACCCTGAAAGACCCTGACGGCGGCACAGGTCTCCTTGTCACCCTTAAGGGATGTGTTCTTCAGGACGAGTCTTATAGTTCTGCAATCGGTTCGAATAAGTCTGTTGATTTGACCTTCACTGCTCAAATCGGCGGCCCGAACGATACGGCTCACAACATCCTTGTTAGCGGGTCCAATAGTGACGCCCTTTGGGCATAGCCCTTTACCTTAAGGGGGCTTCGGCCCCCTTTTTTTATCTCTTATGGCTAGGAATAGAATAATATACCAAAGCGAAGCGCTATATATTAGCCAATTCGCCCAGTCCAACAGCGTTGATGAACACATTCAGCTTTCTCGTATTCAATCATTTAATTATGGCTTTTCAGTATCTCGGCAGGATATAAATCAATATGGACAACTGTCTCGAATCGGGGTACTGAGCCTTGAAGACCCCGTAGTTAATGCGGATTTTTCATATTATCTTACTGATGGCTACAACGAAAAGGGGATGGGTTTTTACGTCAGAGATACAGGCTCTGCGCTCGGCTTTCTTAGGTTTCTCCCGCGCGATGAAGATGGGGTTAATTTGTACCTGTTGACTTCGCCAGAGGGAGAGGATATTAACTCTAATACTGGATTATACCCCTACGTTGCCATCGGTAATGCCTATCCGACGGATTATACCTTGGAAGTTTCCGTGGGAAGTATCCCTACCGTTTCCGTTTCCTTCGAGGCCTCCAACATCCTGTCTTCCACAATGACAGGCTCCCAGCAGGTTAATAATCCAGCGTATGACCTCGACGGAAACCCATATAACACAACGGCCATTCTTCCTAACCCTTCTCCTCTTACAGGAGCGGCGATTCCCGGCGCGCTAAGGCCCGGAGATTGCTTGTTGACCATTTCTCCGACTACTGGCTCGATTTCCAATCTTGACCCATCTACAGGGCTTCATGTTCAGAGCTTCAGCCTTAACATTCCCCTGTCTCGAGATGCATTATCGAAGCTGGGAAGAAATTACGCTTACACTCGCGCTATTCAAACACCAATCAACTCTCAAGGAACAATTGAGGCGATTGTTGGAGATGTCCAAGCGGCAAATGTCGCAGAGATTTTGAATAGCACGGAAGAATTCGACATAAGCCTTTCTATAAATGACCCAACAGGAGGGACGGCATTTTCTCTGGATATCAAGGGGGCCGTATTGCAAAGCGAATCCTTCTCGTCCTCAATCGGTTCGAATAAAACCTCAACCCTCGTGTTTGAAACTCAAATCGGCGGGATAGAAGACACCTTCTCGAATGTTCTGGTTAGTGGCTCACACGCATCAGGAGCATATCCCTATGACGCATACCTCCTTAACAACAACGAGGTATATGACGCAAGCGGGAACCTGATTCTTGTAGAATCTTAAGAGCTCGCCGCTCCCGTGCCGACCTCATATCCAACCACTTGCCGTGGTCGAGCCTCATACATATTGTATGAATGGATAAGGCGCATTGCCTCATCATGAGAGTCTCTCGAAAGCCCCCGATAGGTTTTCCCGATTTCTCCCTTGTTGGCGAATCTTACGGTAGTGTCTCCCTCTGTAACCTCTACAAGACTTCCCGAATCCTGCGTGACTCCGCGCAATGCGCTTCTTGACATTTTCTTGTAATATTCTGCCAAGTACAATTGGGTGAAAATAGCATTTTCTTCGTCCTCGAGGCCGGGGTCCGTACCACTAAAGTCAGTGTACAGATAGGTATTCAGCAACCCTATATTGTGCTGGAGCCATCCTGATATAGAAGAAATAGAAGTTATAGTGGAATCAGAATCGAATTCCGACACAAATATTCCGCTTGCAAGCGTGCCGATTTCATTTGCCATGCTCTTCTTTACACTGTTTTCGTAAAATATAGATTACGATAAAAACAAATTCCGACTAACGGGAAGAGCGCCGCTTCCAATCTTGAGAAAATTCTTCCACCAAGGTTTCAATTGTTCTTCCCCTGTCAAAAGATGGATTAAAGCCCGCCTTTGCGGCCAAGTGCTGCAAGTCAGACAGGGTATATGTATTCAACAGTTTCTTGAAAGACTCTGGGGTGTCTGTAGGATATTCCTTTTCAAATACAGATTTGGTTCGAGCGTAGTCCAAGCTTTCGAGAACCTTCTTGCTGCTCTTCTTCCGCATGTCCATCTTACTTTCCTTGGCCTTTCCTTCGAAATAGTTTGGAGGATTTTGAGACTGATACGCCCTGAAGCCGTCCCTCAAATGTCTCCTTTGTTCTTCCACATTCGCCGCAACAATTACCCCAGCCTTCAGGGCCATGCTATTTAATTTCTTCAGGGTCTTCATTTCTCTTTCGTGAGGGGAATCAGTATCCTTTCCCTCTATCTTATTTATCTTTTCTTCAAAAATTGGCCCATAATTCGTCCCATATGGACTTGTCTTATCTATACCATAAACTTGTTCAAGTTGTCTGATGCGCTCCGTTTCTCCACGGACTTTTCCATCTGCATAATGTTTCATATTAATATTATAGGTTAAAGTAGTCTTTATTCCACAAAAAAAGAGGGCTGGAAACCCAGCCCTCTTTTGGTTAAATGTGGAAACTGATTAGATAATCTTCCCGACAAGAGCGCGGTCGTCGATACACACGCGGCCTTCTTCAAGACCACCGTACCAGCCGATTTTGCCCTGACGAACAGACCACTGGTCATCAACAGCGATAGAGAAGGTGCCGTCATCTTCGTCCACGGCGATAGCCTTAAGAAGACTGTCGCGAGTACGGTCGATACCGACAAGAACCTGCTCGGTTGCGCCATCGAACACACCGGTGTTACCACCAGTTGCGTCAGTGAAGGAAGTCGACCCAGCAGCAGTGTCAAACACCGTGTTGAAGGACTCGCCCACACCGAATTCATTGAATTCCATGATAGAGATACCGTAGAATTCAGGAATACCAGCGTTACGGAAGATGCTCATACGCATTTCGTCCGGAGCAACAATACCCTCAGCACTTGTACCGCCCAAAGGACCGGTGTTAGTGTTGATTGGGTTGTAAGCCATGCTGCGGATTTTCTCCACGATTTCAGGAGAAACAATCAGGTCAGTGATTCCGCGACCACGGCTATCAGGAGTACCGCCGTACCAAGAAGTCAGGATTCTCTTAGCGAGAGTCAAGATTTCATTGAGGTCTTGCAGAACAAAGTAGCCCGGGTTTTGAGTACGCTGAACGTGCTTCTTGCTGTTGGTTTCAGCGTTAGCAAGAGAAGTCATAATGACATTAGCGGACATACGATTCTGCTTAAGCAGGATTTCCTGTACAACGCGAGTCATAGTCTTCGAAAGAACGTCAAGACGGCTCTTAGCAGCATACTTTTTGTCAAAAGAGACAGCAGTATCAAGGCTGTAAGTGCTGAGCTTCATTTCGGACATCGTTGGGAGCACGGTTGAGGTCGGAAGACCACCAGCCTGTGCCTGACTCCAAACTTCAACGTAGTCTTCGTCAGTTACGTCGTAGTAAAGGTCAAGCGGGATGCTCACGTTGTCATCCTTATTGAAGCGGATTTCAGTGAAGAGATTGCTAAGGACAGGGGCCTGATTAATCACTTCAGCCAACATGGGCTGAATTAACACCGCAAGAGCAGCTTGTGCTTCGTATGCGGTTTCGCGATTCTTAGAGGCCATAGCCTTAACAAGCTCAATTTGTTCAGGGGTATAATCAAATGTGATTTTCATTAAATTGGATTCCTTACTTAAGCTTGATTACCAAATATTCTCCAGCGAACTGGTCGGTATTTGTTTGCGAAGTGCGTGACCCAGTTCCAAGAACGGTGGCAATAGCTGAAGCGTCGCTCGGAGCAACACCAGTTACCTTACCTCCACCATTATCGGAGATTGTGAGTCCAGTACCAATCGCATAGTCTCCACCAGTGATGCTTCCATCGAAAGCATTGGCACTGATAGTGAAGATTCCGCGAGTGGCAATCGGCACGGCTTGTCCCGGCAGAACAGCATGGAGGTCAGCAGCCTTAGCAGGGTAGTAAGAGAGCTTTTCGCCATTTTCGTCGTACTTAGCCGTTTGTGACAAGGTGATACCAAGAACGAGAGCAGCCTCACCGCTTGCGGCAGGAGCTACCTTCTTGGCAACCTTCGGATATTGGTTAAAGCCGACATGAGGATAGTCGGTTTTACCCAAGTAGGAGTCTGCACCATACGCAACAGGGTCAGCATTGAAGTCACCAGTAGTGACCTTAACAAATACCCCATTGTCTCCGCTGCCAACTCCCGTTACATTTTCATTAACACTTCCGTCCTCAAGGGCGAACATGTTAATCACGTCGATATCGTGATATTGTCTGTATGGTAGTAGTCTTAACATAATAGTTTAGATTAAAGTTCGATTTTTACGTTTTCCTTGGTAATAGCCTTAGAAAACTTTTTCACAAAGGATTCTCCTCCGTCGCCACTGTTGTTTGGCAGAGTTCCTTCTTCGTTAGCTTTTGCGTGCTTCAGAGCCTCTTCGTCAGAAGAAGCCTTAGCTTCCTCCTTTACGGGCTCTTCTTCCTTTGCAGAAGCCTTAGCTTCTTCAAGTTTCTTTGCTTCAGCTTCTTCCTCGGCCTTCGCGGCCAAAGCTTCTTTGTTCTTGTGGCGAAGCAGCACACTAAGTTTTCTAGCGAAAGCTTCGAAAGCCTCGTCTGAAGTAACATCAAAACTGGAGAGTTCTGCGATAATAACCTTGCGGTCTTCGTCGTCCAGTTCATAAAGAGAGTCAATCTGCTCTAGGCGTTGGTCTCTTGCGATTGCCAAAGATTCTTCAGCTTCTTTGTTTTTAAATTCTTGGATAGTATTCTCGGCAGCTTGGAGCTTTTTGCTGATTTCTTCAACTTGGCTCTTGAGTGCTTCGCGTTCTTCCAATTCTTTAGCAATGGCCTCATCCTTTTCGGCCAGCTTTTGGCGATATTCCACATCGGCCTCTTTAATCTTTTCCGCGAATTGCTTTGCAATATTCGCAGCGACTTCTTCAGTCACCTTGTCTTGACTAGCGAGCGCCTCTTTGAGTTGTTTAAGTAATTCTTCCATAGATATTTTCGAATCATGACTTTTTACATTACTTTTTTCCGATTGTGAAATATTGGAATCTTTATTCGCAATAAATTCGTCCTTTTTTGCGGAGATTTTGTCTTTTTCGGTACATTTCCCCTCATCTTCGTAATGATGGATACCTTTAACGTCTGCCGCAGGGTTTTTAACGAAGCCAATTCCCAGCGGATAAACGTCGCCAGTAATCAGACGATAAACCCGCCTTCCGTCTTCGGTATATCCTTTTCCGCCGAATGCTCTCAAATATTGAGCATACTTTGCTACCTCAATAGGATTTGTAATGATTTCCGCGTGTTGAACCTCTTGGCTTCCCAGCGCAATTGCAAAACTATTAAAGCCAACCTCCCAGCTTGCAGAAATAGAATGATAGCTTGAAGAACTCGGGTCCATCGACTCCTCTAATTCTTCATAAAAATCACTGTCAACCATTTTGTAAATAAACCCGCCCAAGGACAAATTATAAGGAGAGGCCAACTTTTCTGCGTCCTCGTTCCAAATAAATTCGTGAGTGCTCCTGTCCGTGCAGGCCGCGCTGGTAATGTGGCCAATAATTCTAGTTCTATCATGCTCAATATTGATAGGTTTATGCGCGAACTTGTCCATGACCTGAACGGCGACATTAGAAGCTATCCCATCATCATTAGCGTTAAACTGATTAACCACTGCGCCATCAAACGCCACAGCAAGCAGGTCGATATTCTTAGCTTCCCAATAAGCAGGGGCCAACTCTTTTAATGAGGCGATAGACTCTTTTTGGTGTGCTGAAAATTCTGGCACTTGTTTGGCCGCGAAAATTTCCGCGCTGAATTTGGCAGTATGATTAAATTTCATTGTCTAAACTATAATAAAGAAGGGTTGCAGAAGAAACAGATGGAAGATTATGTTTCTCCCTTAGAGCAGATATCTCTTCCTTTACACGCAATTCGCCCAATTGCTCAGGGCATTTTAAACAAGCCTTAAAGGTATTCAGCCACTCTGACTCATCCTTAGACGCCATAATCTTCTGGCAAGCCTCATACAAAACCTCTCTCTGCTCTTCTCCGTAGTTTTCGGAGCCAACAAACTTTTTCATTGCCCTTTCTGCGCTATTATAAAAAGAGTTGGCCACGCTCCAACTTGCCGCCATCTTCTTTACTGTCGTTTTCGAAGACGGCTCTTCTTTTGCGCCCATTGGCCGTCCTTTTGACCCCGGAACGGCTGCGGCCTTTTGCTGGGCGTTCTTATCAATAGGAGGAGAAAAAGTCGGAACGCCGCCAACCATTGGGTTGAAGTATCCCTTCTTTCTTTTCTTGATGTACTCCTCTTGCGCTTCACTCAACTCTTCGGAAGAAGGAAGTTCTCCTCGTCTCAAGAAGTCCATTCCCTGCTCCGGAGTAAGAATAGATAACTCCATAAGCCTTGTTCCGACCCTCATAAGCTGAAGGTCGTCCTTCATGTCGATTTCCTTGAACTTGGCAATAGGGGCCTTTCTAAAATTCAGCCCCTCTGAAATTCTGTCAATTTCCTTTTGCAGAAAATCATTCAAGAACTGCTGGCGAGCCTCCCTCAATCGGTCGAGAAAGATTTTAACCTTAACGTCGGCGGTAGCGTGCGCGTCATCCGCGAGCATAATATTCTGGAGACCGTCCTTAATGTCTTGATTAAGAACTTCGTATTTTTCCTTGCCCAGTACCTTCTTGAGGTCCGGAATAATGAATTCTCCCTTAGTTGTGTAGTCGGCAACAAGGACTCTCCCCGTTGTTTCATTTCCAAACAGGGCCTGCAAGTCCCCAATGGTCTGAGGATTAATGCCCCCATCATCTGGCTTGGCTCCATTCGTTACGAGAAGAATAACATCCTGAACGGTTCTCATTATAGAGGCGTCCATGTTTTTAAACTCCTGCTTCATATTCAAGTCCGCTAAAACTGGAAACCCGAATGGAATAGCAAAAGCCTCGTAATCTTGTTTCTTGTAGAAACTGAAATACAACTTGGATGGGTCGAGCTTCACATGGATTCCATCCCCTTGATAGTAGCCCCTTTTAATTTGGTCTTTAGTTTGGGGCGGCAACGACTCAAACAACTTTTTGTCCTCCGGATGGGTTGACGTTGCCAACCTTTTAAGGTCGTATTGAGATAATACCTTTTCGTATGACTCTCCATCATATGAGGAAACGTGTTTGGCGGAGATTTCTCGCGGGTTCAAAAGAATATACTTTAGGGGTATAGTATTCTCCTTTGCTCCACGCTTACTAACCATGTTTAGAAAGTCCTTTTCTTGAAACTTTCCGTCTACCCTCCACAAAAAGACGTTGCCGCCCCTGAAGTATTCCCTGAAATATTGGTCAGAAAGATTCCAAATATTGATTTTCTTCAGCCAAGCAGAGAAAAATTTCTTTGATTCTTTCGTTCCTCCTTCGAAATAAATTTCGTTGTTCGAAAATTCCGACATCATGTCGATAACATTTCTAAACAAAGCAATGTTAGCATAAGCCTTTTGACACAATTCAATAGCCTCCCTTACGCTGATTCCGTCGCTGGAATGTTCCCACGGGAGCATCCCTTCTGCGATATTGCTATATCTATCATCCAAAATTGTTTTGGATGACTGATTTCTGCGCCGAGTTGTTCTCCCTTCCCCAGAAGAGAAGCGAGCTTCTGCTCTCAGCAGGGCCGGAGGGGCGTATGCCGCCATGGAAGTCTGCATCGTGCCACCTGACCTGTCTTTACCAAATTGCGACCAATAAGCTTCGTCTCGCTTTGTGTATGTGCGTTTTGCCATACCATATTATACACGGAAAGTCTACTTTTTTCACTTTAAAGTTACTTTATGAAACGAGGGCGGAATCTGGGCATCTCCGCCTTCACTTTCATCATGTCATAATGGGTTCCCATCATCCAGTTCCCTAAAACCAGTGCAGAATAAGAGTCTTTGCGGGTTTTATTGCGCCCCGTTTGACTTCTTAATTCTCTCGGCAGGTCGAAACTCTGAGTCCCCTGCGGAGATGTCGTAACCTCAATAAGGGCGCATTGTGACTTTGTAAGCTCTATGTTTTCCTTCTGAATCTCCAGAAAATCAATCATCCTGCCCCGATTGTCTTGTCCCTTAATCTCGTACTCCTCTCCGCAGAACGAAATCCCGCTAATGTCTATGGGGCTGGAAATCTGTTGAATATAGTGTTGCGGCCCATTTTTTGTATCCAAGGCCATACCAGCAAAAAGAATCCTCTTATGGTCGAAGGCTGCCTGCAAGGATTCATTCGCGTTACGAATCCAATTTGAGCTTGGCTTTCTTAGGATACAAATCCTATAGTCCTTCAAGTTGTATTGCCTGCGGGCCTCCATAAGGGCCTTGTTGTATTCCTGCGGGTTATCCAAGTCGGCCTCGATGGTTTTGATTTTTATCCCTCTTTCAGCAAACTCAGCGCTTTCGTTTATTGAACTTAAAAACTGTTGACCGCCATTATAGTCCATAACGATTGAGACGATATTGAAATTGTCCAAGACATACAACATATAGGCGATATGCTTTTTCAGGTTTGTCCCGCTCATGGCGTAACTGTGGACGACAACCGCGCCCTCCCTGTCTGGCTCTAGCTTCAAAATTTGCATAGCAAAGTCGTCAGAACTATCACTTTCCGACCAAGAAGGGTCCACGGCAAGAATATACTCTGCTCCAGCTTCTCCACGAATTTCCACGCTTTGTCCCTCCCCATCCTCAATAGAACAGGCTTTCATCCTGCTTATCTTGAAATATCCGCTCGAATCATCCGTAAACTTCGCCCCGAATTCTCTTTCGAACTGAGAAATCGACATGGTAGACTTGGCGTGCTCCAGCAAGTTTTCGTCATACAAATCTCTGGGGGCGATATCGTAAGCAAAGTGAGTAATAATTCGAAAGGCTTGTTTTTTCTTTTGTTTCCTATCGTCCTCGGAATCAAATAAGGAAGACGCTGACTCCGGATTCAATATAAGTCTTTCGTAGTCGCAATATAGCTTATAGAGATATTCAAATTTGTAAGATGCAGAAGAAAGACCAATAAGTTTATTGTTCGGGAACACGGTCATATCTTCCGGTTTCAATTTCCCCATTCTCACCAGCGCCTCTTCTGCCTCTCTCACCTTTTTTCTTTCCGTAGGGTTTTGAACTACGCCCAAGAAGGGAATGATGACTTCGTTGATAATCTTTTCTGGCATCAGCAATAACTCGTCGATAATCATCACATGGAAACGAAAACCGCGCAATTTTTCGCCATCGCCCAGAGGCAGGGCTCGAATAGTGCTTTTCCCGATGTGCATAACCCATTCATCGCTACTTTTCCTCACATTAGTTATGGCTTGAGAGAAAAAAGTGGCCTTCGGGTCGCCAGCGATATCCTCAATTTTTGAGAAAATCATCTTAGCCTGACGAAACGACTTGCTGATGATGCCAATGCTCACCCCCTGCTCCATAATGGCGTATAGGGCCGCGAAGATACCCGTTGAGAATGACTTTGATAGGCCACGGGCCCAAATCCCCATGAAATAATCCGCAAGCATCATACCCTTAATGCTCATGTGCTGGAAAGGAAACAGGTCCACCCCCATTAACATCTTTGTAGTGAACGTGACGTTCTCCTTCAAGAATTCGTAAAGCAATAGCTTGGCCTCCTTCTCCTCCAAGAAGCCATCAATCTGCAATAGTTTTTCATTTAAATCCCTATTGGCTTTTCTACGAGTCTGTTGTCCTACTTCCCAAGCCATTCGTCATCTCTTTCAAGAAAATATTGGACATCGACCTTCCAAAGGTCTTTCCCGCAAGCAAGTATTTTAGGAATAATCCAAGCACTATTGGTTCTTCCTCCACTAAACACAAACTGACAATCCCCCGGAAACTCATTTAAAATTTCCCGCATATTATGCCACAGATGATGGATGTTTACCTTTGAACGAGAAAACATAAGCTCCTTGGCCACCCCTTTCATTGTTGCATCCACAACAACGAACAAATATCCCCCAACGGAGCAACATCTCTCTATCTCCTTCTTGAATCTCTCTGTACTCCCTGAAAACGTCCCGATAAAATCAGCCGCAGACTTTCTGTCCACAAAGGTGTGTGAAAAATCATTCCCACCAAAAGTATAATCACCACTATCCAGCTTGACCTCTCGTGTTGGGTTGATAAATTTCAGGGGTTTTTGCTCCCTTGTATCCACCCAAACCTCCTTGTCGGTATGGTCTTCATAAAACTTTTTGGGGATATCAAATCCAAACTGAGGAGGATAGCCTACCGTATCGCAGAAATTCTTGAAAGAACCGAACAGGGCCTTTATGTCTGATACATCAGGCCATCCATAAGACTTTAATTGAGCTTGTCCCATGACAACCGGAGAAGACTTCTCCTTAATCTTTTCTTTCATTTTATCAACAAGGTATGCCCTAACAACGTCTTCGTTCTCTTTCAGACACCACTTCTTGAAATTTGAAGCGGTATTGAAATCCGTAGACAAATATTGTTTCGGGGTCTTGAATTTTATTGCATCATGAGAGTATAGGTCAAACCTTGGGAAATGCTTAAGGTAATACTCCTGAACGGTGACCTTGTGTTTCTTCAAGTGTCCGTGCAGGCTTTTTTCTGTTTCGAATTCCTCTCCACATTCTTTGCACCTAAATAAGGTCATCTTTTTCCACTCCTAAAATTCTCGCCATCATGATATCCATATTCTCAAGTCTGTCCGCCTCTCCAGCGATAGCTTCTTTCTGAATCTGGGCGATACGAATCATATTTTTTCTTTCCTTTTCGTCTTGAAACATCTGCACAACCGCGAGAATTGAAGCATTGTCCCTATGCTGTCTCTTCATTCTTTCGCCACGCTTGCCCTGAAGGGTGGTTGTCAAGCTCGCGATTCTATTCTCACACTTATGATATTCGTCGCTCTTCGTCTTGATTAGTTCGGACAGACGCATGGTCATGTCCGTTTGGTTTTCTATGCTTTCAAATTCCTTGTTTAGCTTTTCTAAATGCTTCGATATAATCTCCATATGAATGTATTCCTTGCACACATTCATATAGAGATTAACTTCGTCTGCGGTCAAATCGGGCTTATCCCAAGTCAATCGAATGAATTCCTGCTCAAACAACTCCCTCTTTTTAATGTCTTCGTAGTTGTTGATGATTGCCAAAAATCTGGAATTATTCAATCGAACCCCAAGCTTTTGGACGCAGGCTTCAATTTGTCGGGGCATCTTTTTATGGTCTATCTCTCCCCCCGTGGCCTGATTAATCTTCATTACGATTCTGCTAGGAGCATTAGGAGCGGAATATTCTGATATTGCGCCAGCTTTCGGGCCATCCAAATCAGGATTGATTGATTTAAGGTGAGCCATTACCGCCCGTTGCTCCATTCCCAACTTCTTAACCTCTCGGTCTGGGAACAAAACTCTGGCGATTTGATAGCTACTAACGCCCTGTTCCGCTTTTTCTTCCACCTCTTCTTTCTGCTCGTCCGAAAGACTGACAGGTTCAACCTTCTTGTGTTTTGTTGTCTTATATCGAAGGCCCTTTTCTAACAAATAATCCCTGACGGCCTTTCCTTCCTTGCTAGAACCCTTCAGGGTTTCGTCACCGAAGACCTCCCTTGTTATTTTTATCAAATCGGGGTGCTTATGAAATGCGGCCTCAATTTCCCGCTTTTGTTCCATTGTCAGCTTCATCAGACTATAATATCCTCAGATTTCAAGATATCAATAACGTGTTGCCTGAACGTCTCTTTCAGATTCTTGATTTGTTTGTATCCTGCTTTTCTGTTTTTCTCGCTAGACTTGTATCCCATAAATTGTGCGACCTCCTCGTCGGAACAAGACTTTACACACATCATCAAATAAGCGGAATAATACCTCTCAGACAGCCTTTCTCTCATTCTCTCGTTCACCTTCCCCATCAACCGCTCTAGGTCGGTGTATTCCTTATCGTTTGGCTCCAATTCATGGACATGCCCCTCTAGGGATACGGGGAGTTTCATATTGTACCCCTGCTTCTTCTTTTGGGCCCACTTGCTATACAGGGCGCAGGATTCGTCCTGTGTTCTTGATTTGGTAATCAAGCAGTCCTCGCCTCCCGCATTATGCGGACAATGCAAGCATGGTCTTGCAAAGTTCTTGTAGTTATTTCTTAAGAGGTTTCGAATTTGATTCGTGATGATTCTATTCGCCCAAGGCCCAATAGGCTTTGAGGGGTCATACATGTGCCACTTTTTGAAAATGTGCAAAAAAATAAGCTGCTTAACATCATCGTAGTCCATCCATGCCACGGCCTTCAACATCCATTTTCTCCTCTGCTTTTCCAGAAGAGAATCAATGGTGCCTATATGTTGTTCATATTCCTGCGGCGATATTTTCGACATTAAAATGAAGTGTTTCGCTTGTCAAATTTCTTCTTTTCAAACGAAAACCCCTTCTTTTCGTCGAAGCTCATTGATAGAACATTACTATCGTATTCTACATTGGCTTTCAATTTGTCGATTTTCGGGACACTATCTGCCTCTTCTTCTTCGTCAATTTTTGGCGACGTACGATGGTCAAAGTCTACTTGTGCTCCACGCGCAGTAGATGAACCGCAATTTGAACAAAATTTCGGAGGGGCGAACTTAAAATCGAATTTATGACCGCAGTTAGGGCAGAATTTTAACTTAGACATGGCTAAGTTATTATTTACACAAAATTATTTTTTTCTACTGCTGCTGGAATTTCGATACAATAAACTTAACTAATTTGCTTCGAACAATGTCATCTACTCCTAAAACAAACCGATAAATACCCATGTCTTCACTGTCTTTATCTTTAAATTTGTCGCAGACCTCTCTTAGTCCGCTATCGCCAATGTCTGGCTGCATCATATCCCCGCAAATAATGACTTTCGTTCCTTCTCCTGCCCTTGTTAATGCGGTTAATAGGTTTTCTCTGGTCAAATTTTGAGCCTCATCTATAATTACAATTTTATCCCTCCAGCTTGCGCCTCGAAGGTAGTTAATCGGCAAAGGAGAAATATATCCGTTTTCTTTCAGGAAATTTGCGTCATGTGGATGCAAAAATTCTTCTAACTTATCTTCAAGCGGAGTAGCAAATGGCCCGAATTTCTCATATACGGCCCCCGGAAGCGCCCCGAGTTTTTGTCTCGCACTTTCTACTATAGAGCGAAGATAAAGAAGACTTTTGCCTTTGCTAACGATTTCCTGAAGGGCGGCATATACAGCAATGTAGGTTTTGGCGGTTCCCGCTGGTCCTTCGATTATAACGATATTGGTCTTGTCGTCTAGTACCGTTTTTAGGATATCCTGCTGTACATTCGTTAGCTTTTTCTGTCGATTAATCTTGATGGTTCTCTCCATTTGAGGAATCTCAAAGGAGCTATCTTTTTGCTCGGCTTTCTTTTTTGCCATGTGCTATATTTACACTGACCTTATAGCAGATTTTCTATAATTGTGAAACTTTTAGACATTAGCCCAGCGCCGGGAACGTCAAAACTTTCGTCCCTCACTTCGCCAGAAACCGTGTCAGAAAATACTTCCCCGGCCTGCGAACCCAAGGAAACAATAAAAGTGTCAGGGGCGTCCTGCAATACGGGGGTGGATGGGCCCCATCCTCTGAAATTCAAGGTTTTAACCGCCCTTGAGGTCTTGATTTCATAAACATTCTTTTTCCCGATTACATATCTTGGAACTCTTTCCGCGACGATTTCCCAACTAATTTCTTGAACGTCACTTATCCCCGTCACCCCAGAATAATAACTAAACATTCCGTGGGCTAAAGATGTCGGAGATATGGAAATACTCCCCTCCCCTGATGTAAATGCTCCAGTGACAGGGTTGAAAATATCAAAACTAGCATTGCAAATGACAGGGGAAAACGGAGATATTGCGAAACTTAAAGATGTAAGCGCCGCGCCGCTTGCAAATGCATTGCCCCCTAAGTAAATAGTGGAGCCCGTTAGCGCCCCCAAGGTTCCTGCCCTGCTTACTTCCCCTGTCCCCGACTCAAGGGCCCCAGAGCCCGTCCAGTACCCCGTACCGAAGACATCGTCCCCTGTCAGCCAAGAACCTCCGGAAACTGCGGCCTTCCACAGAAGGACAACGTCAGAATTTGGGTCGTACCTGAAAGAATAAGAGTGATAATCTCCGATATATTCGTAAATGCTTCCAGTAACCTCTGGGTCAAGCCTTCTCTTGAAGACCTTTCCTTCAATTTCCTCGAAGCCAGATACTCCTGACAAAACATTAACGCTGTAGGCATCTTCTCCGTTTAAAAGCTGAAAAATAGGATTTTCCCCTGTAGCGCTCCCCGTTAAGTAAAAGCTCACGTTCAAACTGGACTTTTGAGGGCCATTAACCAAAAAGTCCTTCCCGCCGATTTCTTTTCCCAGCCGCCTATCTTCAACCAAAGGGAAAGAAGAAGAAAATGATAGCGATGTTGCCGCAATCTCTGTCCCGTCTATCCCTACAGAAATGTCCTCTGCCCTATAAATTGCCATAGAATGTTTTACACCATCGTGTATAATACTTCGTGAGAATGTTTAAAAACACCTATAAACTTCTTTTGCTGTTCTTTCTCGTGGGATGTTCTCCTGAGCCGAAGGAAACGGTAGAGGTTCCCGTATTAAGCCCCGCGCGCGTTGCAATGACAGAGGAAGGCAAGCCTCAAATTGTTACTAGAGACGACGTGGCTGAAACAATCTGGGAATTGTCTCAGCAATACGAGATAAAGTTCTCTTATAGGTTTTTGAGTCAAGATTCCAAGTATGTCGTGGTCGACCACGATTGGATGCTGGAATTTGTTGATTGGTGGAACAGGGTGAAGTTTCTTTTCGGGATAAAATATGTGGCAGAAGGATTCGACTGTGACAATTTTTCTGATTTCGTCTCTATCGCGGCAGACTTCAGCAATCGGGACATTCAGGCAGAACTCCTTATCGGCTCCATACAGGTTCAACAAAAATACGCTTTCGGAGGAGTCCCTTCGGGGGGAAATCACGCCCTTAATTTCTTTGTAAGCAATAAAGGAATATTCGTTCTGGAGCCCCAAGGCGGGAGTTCCGTGATTATTGAGCTTGACAAATACCCAAATAAAACAACCATATACCAGATAGATTTATAGCCATGGATTAATGAGCTTAGAAAAGTCTATCCTTCACCGCGTACCAGTTCTGCCCCTATGGTGTAAAGGATTAGCATAAGTGAATTCTACTCATTTGGTCTAGGTTCGAGTCCTAGTGGGGGTGCCATTTTTTTCTTGACTTAGTCCCTACTTAGTCCCAACATAGTCCCATGACTTATAATAAGATAAGACGAGCCAAGCTTATCGACGACTTGGCAAAACGAGACGGGTTCCAAACTATGGATGAATATCGCTATAATCATTGGGGCAAAGCCCGCTGTGAGTATTATGTGAAAATCGTCCCCCAGCACCCCCTTTGTGAAAAAGCTAAAAACGCCTTGGAATGGGCGGAAAACAATAAATGAAGAAAATTAAAGGAGAACACGAGGACATCATTTATCCCGTCCGCGAATTCATTTGCCGCCTTGGCCGCGTTCAAGATGAGAAATTCAAAGAATTGCGCCAAACTTTAGTGGCAGACGGTTTCCCCGACGATGAGGAAATGACAAATTGGCTGTTTGATTATTGCTTCAACTCAGACATAGATGAAGAAACAGTCTCCCTTGAGGAATACTGCGATAGCGACTTCATGCGGGAATATAGAGAGAATAAGTGTAAGGAATAATGTCATGTTGTAGATGACTAAACAACATAATCAAACACACGGGGCGCTGACCGAAGAGTTCGGACGCTCATTAACTGTATGGATGTATACCGATGTGGACGCTTGGAAGCGCCCCTATCGAAATCGTCTCGGCACCCACTGGAAGCGCCATGGACGCTCCACATGGTTTCGTCAAGAAAAACGCATCCAGAATAAACGTGAGCGTAAGCGTGCCCGCATTGACCCCGAATGCGCCCCTTTTTACAGAAAACATTATGGGTGGTATTGGTAATTTTACTTGACTTAGTGTATATATAGAGTAGCGTAAGAATAGTTCTTTAACAATTTAGCAGTGGGGGCCAGCTTCTTAAGCTGACATGGAAAAATAACCGTTATGTGATACATGATGGTTCAGAGATTCCGAAACACGCGCATGGCTAAGGAACCTTGCGGAGTACGAATCTGTCAGGCGTCTGGCCGAAATCAGACTTTGTCGGGACGAGATTCCCCGCCCCCACTGCGCTTTTTTTGGGGATGTTATTGGAATTCGACCTTTGGCGGATTTCATTTGATGCATGTGGGAGTTAGTCGAAGGCTCCCTAAAAATCGACCAAACAATAGGTGAAGAACCTGTACTCCTTGCAGCTTAAACTATAAAGCTGCGCTGAACGCCGTGGATTCCGATAAGCGGTTAGTAGGCTCGACTATCGGATAGGATGGCGATACCGAAATATCGCGCTAGGTTATCACTACCCAAGTGTTCGCGGTCTGCGTTACGCCCAAAGTGTGCTGGCACCAGAAAACCAGATAAACATGTAGAGTCAGTGAATGAACTCAAAGACACGAGGGTTCGAGTCCCTCCATCTCCACCATTTTAGTTGAAAATGGTGGCATTTTGGTTATAATCTGAAGAGATGATTATACCAATTTATAAGCCTTGGATAACAGAATTAGAAAAAAAATACTCTAAAGAAGCGATAGAGTCTGAATGGATTTCTTCTCAGGGGGCCTATATTAGGCGCTTTGAAGAGGCTTTTGCGTGTTTTATTGGGTGTAAACACGCTATTGCCGTCAATAACGGAACCTCCGCCTGCCACTTGGCTTTACTTTCTTGTGGAATCAAAGAAGGGGACGAGGTAATCATTCCTGCTTGCACCTTTATCGCTACGGCTAATGCGGTTAAATACTGTGGGGCGAAGCCCGTTTTGGCGGATATTGACCGCGAAACATGGAATGTTAGCCTAGAAAACATTAAAAAAGCGAGAACGAGAAAAACAAAGGCCGTTTTCTTGGTTCATCTTTTAGGGAATCCTTGCGATAAAGAAATTTATGAATGGTGCGAAAAAGAAGGTATCATTTGCATCGAAGATGCTTGTGAATCAATTGGAGCGTCTTACGGAAAAACAAGAACAGGAAATATGGGTCTTGTATCAGCCTTTAGCTTCTTTGGAAATAAAAACTTGACTACCGGAGAGGGAGGGATGGTCACGACAAACAACGATGTTGTTGCAGAAAAATGTAGGTTGTTAAAGGGACAAGGCCAAGGAGATAAAAGGTATTTTCATACAGACGTTGGATACAACTATAGAATGACTAATGTTCAGGCGGCGATTGGTCTCGCCCAAGTGGAAAGAATACAAGAAATTTTATCAGAGAAAAGGAGAATTTTTCAACACTACAGTAGGGAGCTGGCTAATATTGCTATAATGCAAAAAATTAAAGAAGGGACGGAGCACGCATGTTGGATGTTTGGGATTGTCTCTAAGTATCGAACGGAAATAGAAGAAGAATTAAGAAAAGAAGGAGTAGACACGCGCCCGATGTTTTATCCTATTAACGATATGCCTCCATATTTCTCAGAGGAAATATTTCCTTGCTCAAGGACATTAAGCAAATACGGCTTGATGCTTCCGTCTTTTCCCGAGCTAAAGGAAGAAGAAATAAACAAAATTTGCTCAATCATCAAGCATGTCGCAGGTTGAAATTAAAGAAATTCACGACGGGAATCTTAGTCTTTTAACTGAATTTCTTGAAAAGTTTAAGTTAAACAGCTTAGGCTTTTTCAGATATTTTGACAATAGAGATTTTGAGTGCTTAAAAAACCATTACACAACCGTGGTTGCCGTCAAAAACGAAGAGGCTGTTGGGTACGGCCATCTAGATAGTGAAACACACATTTGGCTGGGGGTGGCTGTTCTGCCCGAACATGCTGGAGAAGGGATAGGAGAAAGAATAGTTAGAGAGCTTCTTTCAAGGGCCAAAAAACTTAAGATAGAAACCATTAGACTTTCTGTCGATAAAGATAACCTTGTCGCAATTAATCTATACAAAAAAATTGGTTTTTACAGGGTAATGGAAAACTCAAAATCGTATTTTTATGAAATTAAAACCTAGAATAGTTGTTTGCTCCCTGTTTAGGGATAGTATGCTTTGGCATGGAGTAGAAATTAATCAAGTCCATCGCTATTTTCGACAGATAAAAGAACAGGAAACTTCTTATGGGCAAGAATTTTCTATTATTGCCGTTGAGGGGGGCTCAGTAGATAATACAAGAGAAACTCTTGTTAATTATCAAAACAACAAAAATTTAACTATTTTAGATGACGATGTGAACTTTGTTGAGGTTAAATCTGTCGCCTCTAAGGAGCGATTCGAAAGCCTCGCGAGGGTCGCCAACATCGGTCTCAACGCCGCGAAAAAAGTTGATGCAGAATATATTCTTTGGTTAGAATCAGACCTAATTATTGATAAATTTAACGTCATAGACCAATTAGTTTCGAAAATGGAAGAAGAGAAAGACATTGCCGCAATTTCCCCCCTGATTACAATGAAATTTCTGCCCCCCTCCCCCCAAAAATACATTTTTTACGATACATGGGGATATGTTTTTTCTGATGGCTCAAGCTGGGGGAATATTTCCATCCAAGACACAGATAGAAATCCAAGGTATAGAGAAATGCTTTCGGTTGGGTCATGCTGTCTAATGAGAAGCAAGGATATGGATGATGTTGATTTTGGAACAGGATGTTTCAGGGAACTTTGCGAAAAGATAAAACTGAAAGGCAAAAGAATTGTTTTAGATATGCGCTCAGACGTTTATCATCCCTCTGATTTCTATATTCAAGGCAGAAGAATTTAATTTTTTTCAAAAACTACTTGACTTTTCCAAATTCTATGTAATTATACGTCATATAGTTCTTTA
>Ga0099848_1000234_pt1 | contig 24973 bp, 20 predicted proteins | sample CB_VirMetaG_3_FD_78179 | JGI IMG/M metagenome (GOLD analysis project Ga0099848, IMG submission 78179) | Freshwater to marine saline gradient viral communities from Chesapeake Bay - CB_1508_1S Viral MetaG | ecosystem: Environmental > Aquatic > Marine > Coastal | place: USA: Chesapeake Bay...
ACTCCGGGCCAGTTGGACGGATTCTTTGACGAACGCACGGCTCCTTGAAATGCCAAACGGACTTCACCAACTCTGGCGGCAAGTCGAATCCGATCCGCGATTCGGCAAACTGGACACTGATGGCAAGCTGACGGTCCTCGCCCGGTTCGCGGACGGCTGGCGTGAAAAGCACGGCAACGTCTTCGGTTTGACCGGGCTGGAGAACGCCGTGTCGCAACGGCTTCTCAACCCGCCCAAGGAGGAGGGTTTGGTGGCGTCGTTCGCCAATCAGGCCAGCGACGACTTCATCGCGCAGATGGACCCCGCCTTGTTCGCACAAGACCCGGAGTCTTTCCGCCCGATGTTCGACACACTCTACGAGCAGGAAGTCGAGAATGGTGCGCCGCAGCGTTCGTTCGTCGGCAGCGTGGCCGGCAGTCTGGCGCAGTCCATTGGACAGGCTGCCCCGGTAGCGGCGGTCGCCTCGGCAGCAGGCCCGCAAGCTGGTGGGGCGGCACTGCTGATTGGGTCCGCTGCTGCCGAGTCCGCCAAGGCGTTCGGCTATGCGTTCAAACAGAACTACTTTTCCGAACTGGACAAGGGGGCTGACCCGGACAAAGCATTCGACACGGCGAAGACTGCCGCGTTCGTCACCGCCGGTCTGACCGGGGCGGCCAACCTCGTCGCCCCAGTCGGTGCGGCCAACAAGATCGCTGGCGGGGCGCTTGGCAAGACCGCCGCGAAGCTGGCGACTCCGATAGCGAAAGCAGTCAACCGACTCCCCGGTGCGACGACTGGTGGTGCGGCTCGGTTTGTCCGCGACGACGTGCTGATCGCCGGTGTGGACGATGTCGGCTTTGAGGCGTTGGACGTGGCGCAAGAGCGGCTACAGGGCTTGGATACCAGTGAACGCAAGGGCGGCCTGCTTGAGCGCATGGGCCTTGCGTTCGGCATGGGTTCTGCCATTCGCGGCTCGGCTGGTGCGGCGACCAAGGGGTTTGCCGGTGTGCGGAACGTGTTTGAGGGGCGGCGTTTTTCGCAGGGGTTGTTCGATGAAGAGAACATCCGAGGCATTTTCGGCAGCATTCAACAACGGATGAGGTCCGACGAACGAGGTGGTGCCGGTGGGCTTGACTTGACCGATCTTCGCTCCGGGGAGCGTCTGACAGACAGGATCACGCAAGGCGAACGCGATTCGGTGATGCGCTTGTGGAGCATCATCACTAACGACACCAAGCCGCTGGATGTGTCCTTTGTGAACCGGGAGGGCGAAGGTGGGGCGGACGCGGCCTACAGTTCTGCGGCGCGGGCGATTTCGGTCTTCAACGGCATGTTCACATGGCGCGGAGACAAAGTGAAGCGGGTGACGTTGTTGCACGAAGGGGCGCACGGACACTTCGACACGTTGCCGGATGACATCCAAGTCGCGCTCCGCGCACTCTACGAGAAGGAGCTTGAGACGAAGACCGGCATCCTCTTCGACAAGGACGGGAAGCCGCGTGCCGTTTCGGACGACATCCGCAACAACCCCGATCCCGAGGTGCGATTCAAAGAGTGGTATGCCGACACGATGGCATTCCACCAAGACCGATGGGCCAAGCGCGACGTGGACCCGGAGGGCGGGTTCTGGAACAACCTCGCATCTGACTTCCGCGTCAAGGCGGAGCGTGTCGGCCGCGCACTTGGTTTCGGGGACGGACTCAACAACACGTTTAGGGACTTCCTCGACGCTGGCAACAGATACCAGTTTGACCGGCAGAAGGGGCGGCCAGTTCGCGGCGCATTGGTAGCGGCGAACCCGGTTGCGCTTCGGAGCCAGCAGGAACTTGAGGCCAGTGGCAACGCACCGGCCAAGCGGGAATCATATCACCCGGTCCTGATCGGAGGAGGCGACCCGCTGAACCCGAACGCCAAGGTGCTGACGCCAAACGAGGTGAACGCAGTGACTCGCGGCGAAATCGTCGGGCCGAACAGCCCGACCGAACGGACCGCGCCGCTGGTTCTCCCGCACTCCGTCGTGCGGCAGCAGATCGAGGAGGCACTCGCCAACATAGAGACGGAAGCTGAAGCGCGGGAGCGGCTCCGGGTGGACCTTGGCGTCGCGGACGTCGTGGCACAGAATGAAGCTGCGCGTCGTCCGGGAGGAGGGCCGACCGCTACTCGTCTTCGCGCCGCACAGAACGCCCGTGAACAACTGGCGATCCGACCGGCGCAGGAATCTCCCGTGGAAACGGGACAGCCAACACCACCACAACCCGAGCCGCCGGCTACGCAACCGGCGGCCCGACCCACGGAGGCGGGGGCGACCGTGACGGCGTCCCCGTCTCCCACCGCCCCGGTGCGGCTTGGGTTTCGGTCTGACCGAGGCGACGTCGAGACTCGGCGAGCGGAGTTGCTTACGTCGCTGCCGGCGAAATTTCCGAAGGCGGCGAAGTATGTGCCGGCCGCCGTGAACCGGGCGCTCACCCACAAAGCTCTCGACGATGTGGTGCTTCGCATGGAGCAGCTTGAATCCACGCTGCCCGACACGGCGGCACCCCGCAAGTCGGGTCAGACACGACCCAAGTCGGGTCAGACAGAACCGGCACCCCCGAAGTCGGGTCAGACAGAACCGGCGGAGCCACTCACAGCGCAGGCCAAGGCGATGCGCAACGCGCTCCGCGAGCGTGGTGCCGGCGCTTCTTCGGCGGAAGAGTTCCGCAGAAAGCTGGCGCAGGCCCGCGCCGAGCGTGACATCCGTGAAGGCTTTGAATCCGACCCGACTCCGCCGGAACCGGAGCAGTTCGATCTCTACTCTCGGCGTGGGAAGGTGGACGTCAACGAGGTTTTACCACTGTCTGCCGAACAGGTGAGTGCCGAGTTGCGCGTTCGCAGAAGCAAGGTGAGAACCGCATTGGTGACGGAACAGCCGACCCGTCATGCCCTGTCTGATGCGGGTATGGCATACGAGGACGCGACCGGACTCAGATTTTCGAGCCGCATTATTGAGCGGAACGAGAATGATCCGACCTCGCCCGTAGACGTGCGGATTGAGTTATTCGATCCGAACGATACAAGTGACGACCGTTTGAAGTTGCGGATGCTTGCCTCTGTGGACCCGCTGCTGAACAGCTTCTACGTAGAGATCATGCAGGACAAGTCTTCGGCTTTCTCGCTCATCAATCAGACTCACCGGGCGTTGGAGAAGTCAATGTGGAACACTGCCTCCGCGTTTGAGATGCTGCGCAAAAACCCGGAATGGGTCAGGAATCTGGCGGACAACTACCGGGGCTTAGTGAGTGCGGAAGCTGTGGCCCGGGTGGCGCAGGACGCCGGACTCTCGCCAGATGTCCCGCGCCTGTCGCCCGGAGTGGCGATTTACTCCGAGGCGGCAACGATTGCGCAGGCGCTCAAGGTCAACACGATAGAGGGTGGCATCGTTGGTGCCGGTGCCTTGGGGGTGCGGAACAAACTCTTCGGAGAGACTGTGATCGACAACGTGCCTGCCTCCGCCGAAACGGTTGCACGCATCTCGGATCAACTTCGCGTTGCGGACGGTCAAGCAATGGTCAACACGACCAACCCGATTCGGGGCGACGTGCTGTATTCCCGGCGCTCTGACAAAGTCACGGAGGTTCCGGTCAACAAATCCCTCTGGATCATGCCGGACGGGCGAGTTGTTGACGTGGAGCTTGAGGGGGCGCTCCCGGATGGAAGTGCTTTCTCTCACGGGATATTCGTCAAGCAATGGGTTTCTGCCCGTCTGAACGCCGGCTTCTGGCCGGATAAGCGTGAGGTTGAGTTGGCGCTCAAGTTGGATCGCCGTGCCAAACAGTTGATGGAGGAAGATCCGACGCTTGCAGATTTTGACGCAGAAGACGTCGAAGTCCGGTCCGGTGAGTTTGAATCCTTGTCCGACGATCCCGAGATCCAGATGATGCTTGAAGGCGAGTCTGGCGAAAATCCTTTTGCTGGAGACCTCGCATACAATCAGGCGGCAGTTGAACAAGGCTGGGTCAGAGTCAAGCCGGCGGCGTTTGCCACCGAAAAGACTCTCTTCGCGGACACCGTGAGCGGGCGGTTGCCTGCTGCGGTCAGTAAAGTGCTGCAAGAGTCTGTCAAGAAAAACGGATACACGTTGAACGTGCTTCGGGGTGGCCCGGCCAACAACCGTGTAGCGTTCACCCGACCCGCTTCCGGGGTGCAATTTATGCGGATGCTTCCCGGACAAGACGAGTGGAAGAGCCGCCGCTCGGTTCCCCAAGACCCGAACCAACCACTGCCCGCACCTGACCTGCCTACGCGGCGTTTCGCTGACCGGGCGGCCGAGGCAGATGCGCGGCTTCGGGAAATTCGGGACCGCCGCCCTGACATCGCTTTCCGCGAGCCGCAGTCGCTCGACGACCTGACCGATGTGGCAAGCGGCAAAACGGACGCGCAACTGGATGCCCGCCTCGACGAGATGCTGGACGCCACGACGGAGTCCGGCATCAACTCGTTGGTGGTGGACGGCATCGAGGCGCTGCGACGGGCGCAGGACGCGGGCGACAATGCCCGGATGGAACTGGTGCTGGACCGACTGGCGAAGTTCGGGACCAGTATCGGCCAACTGCTGCGTCAGTTCGCGTTGTTTGGGGACAAGATCAAGCCCCGTAACCGACTGGAGATTGTCAAGCTGTGGGTGCAGCGGGACGGGCGCAAGCTGACGCCGCAGATGGAGGCTGATCTCAAGACCTTGATTGATGCGGAGGACGCGGCCCGACTGGCGCATGAATCGGCAGTCAAGGCAGCCATCGCAAACCCGTCTGACAGGACTGGCATCAAGGCGGCATTCGTGGCCGAACAGGCGCACGACCGGGCATTCCGGCAGATGCAGGCCCGCGTCCGGTCGATGCTGCCCCGCACCAAGGTCAGTCAAGTTCCGGCCGACCTGCTGACGCTCATTCAAGGCAACCTCCTGACCCCGCTGTCCACGCTGCGGAACGTGTTCGGTAACTACGTCAGCTATCCACTGCGGCTGGCATCCCGCGTCGTCGGCAGCCCGCTTGACTGGGCGATCAGCAAAACCACCGGGCGGGACCGGAAGATCATGGCTCCGTCACTGCGCGAACTGGGCTGGTTCGTTCAAGGCTCCGTGCGCGGTCTGACCAAGGCCAAGGATGCGTTCCTGATCGGTGCGGCGGAGGACGTGATTGTCGGGGAAGCCATCCGTGGGTTCAACCCGGTCCAGTCGTTTGTCGATGCGTTCTCGGGGAACCTGCCGGTTGACCCGAACACTGGGCGCGTCCCGAAACGTGACCGGGTCGCCAAGCTGCTTGAGGCGGTGGTCGGCGCTGCCCCGGAGATGATGCTCCGCTCGTTGTCAGCGTTGGACGAACTGGCGAAGGAAGGCTTCCGCGCGGCGCGACTGGCGGAGGAGACGAAGCTCCGTGGGTTGGAGCGCGGCACGACGGAGTTCGCCTCCGTCGAACTGGCGGGTGCTCGCAATCTGCGCAAGGGACTGGTGGACGAGGACGCCCGGCAGGCGGCAGAAGCCTCGGCGTTGCAGCAGACATACCAAGACCTGTCCACCGCCGCGAAGCTGCCGCAAGCCGTCGATAACGCCCTTGCCGGCCTCGGTAAACTCGGACCGGCGATCCGCTTTGCGTATCGTGTCGGAACCAGTGTATACCAGCGAACCCCGGCGAACCTGTTCGTCGAGGGCTTGAAGTTCGCCATGCCGTCGTTTGGGCTGGCACACGCTGCGGTCAAGGCCGGGCAGGGTGATCGCCGGGCGGCGATTCAGTCGGCGGGCTACGCGATGATCGGTGCGATGATTCACGCGGCGTTTGACGAACTCGTCGATGAGGGTGTGGTCTCCGCCGGACCGGAGGAGTCTGACAAGCTGCGCCGGCTGCAAAGCGAGACCGGCATGGGCTACTTCCGGCTGAACGTCTCCGCGTTGCAGCGCCGCCTTTCTGGCGACGCCGCTGGCGCGGCATTCCGCGACGGCGATGAAACGGTCCGGTTGGACACGCTCGGCGTTCTGGGCTTCACGCTGTCCTTGCAGGCGGAACAAAAGCGGCTTGCGGCCAAAGACCCGAAGGCGGTGCCGCCAAGTCTCATGGGGGCTGACTTCCACTCGGCAATGACCGGGATTATGGCAAGTGGACGATTCGCAATGAACTACACCATGCTCGGTGGCGCGGCCGATCTGCTTGCTGCTGTCGAGCGGGGCGGCGGCGCGATGAACAAATGGGCGGCTAACGTGTGGAACCAACTCACAGCGATTCCGGTTCCGAACACGCTAGTATCGTTTGCACGCACCGAACATGACGCACGCAAGCAAACCTACATCCCGAACGAACTTGGCGCGACCATGCGGAACATTGGCAGCGAGAAGGTGCAGGCGTTGCCGCTGCCGGGCGATTTGAAGCAACGGGTTCTGGATGCAATGGACCTGCCGGCAAACCTGCCGAACCGGCTCAATATCTGGGGCGAGCCGATGAAGGCGACACCGGAGGGCCAAAACCCGCTCTACTACCACCTGTTCGACGTGTTCAAGACGCAACAGGTTCAGTCGGATGCCAGCGAAGCACTGTTCCGGCTTCACCGTCTGACCGGCAGCACGGACATGATCCCGCCGGACGTCGGCCGGGAGGTCACGCTCAAGGGCGTCAAGTTTGCCGTGCCGAACGACCTGTGGGAAAAGCGTGTCAAAGCAATCCAGCCGCTACGCAAGGCGGTGTTTGAGCAGTATCTGTCTGACCCTCGCTGGCGGGAGATGCTCGGCCGGCGACCAGACGTGGCACTCAACACCTTGAGCCGCGCTTATGCGAAAGTCGGGCAACGTGGTGAACTGCTCTGGCGACGCGACAATGCCACACAGCTTGACAAGCTCCGGTCCGACCTGACGACTTACCTTGGCTCCCGCTGATTTTCGCTATTCGTGCTACTGTCCCACCGGTCGAACAGTCGGCGCAGGACGTAGCTCCGCGTCAGACTGATTCCTGTGAACAGCAGTGTGATGCGGAGGTTTGTCCCCAACGACACCTCAATCCCGAACCACGGAAAGGCGACGACCTGCACTGTCAGGTTTATTGCTGCGCCTACCATGAGGTTGCCAATGGACTCAAGCAGGCTGCGGTGTCTCGGTTGTGCCATCGTGGACGGGGCGTGTCAGTAGTCGTTTAACGGAAGCCATGTCGGCGTCTTTGACGTCAACTCGCTTGGTGATGTATGTGACTCGGTCTCCCTCGAAGTGGACCGCCTCGACGTCGTCTAGGTCGATGGTGACAAGGTGGAAGGTGGAGGCCGGCGACACCCTCATATCGCCGACCTCCGTTTCGTCCGGGGCCGCACACCCGCCCCGGACAAATTCGCTGATGCTCCCGCAACTCAATCCGGTATTATCCTCCACACCTGCTGCCCTTTCACTTTTTTCCACCGCACAACATTGGCTGGCCTAAGTTTCGACAGCCGGCCGAGGTAAGTGCCGCAGGCTCCGGGCCAGTTGAGGATGCGGTCTGCCTGTGCGTGACTCGGCATCGTGCGGTCTGACAGCAGGCGCTCCAAATCCGTCGCAGCGCCGGTCCATTCCGTTGCGCTTTCCAGCACTACCGGCAGGTCATGCTGGATGATCGACCAGAACACCGACTCTACTGAACTCTCAGCGTCGTGCGCAACCAGTTCTGGATCAAGCCAGCTTTTGACGCCGAATCGTGGCGCTTTAATGCAGTCTGGTATGGCGAAGTTGTCGATGGCGTGGAGGAACGCAGGCATCTCTCCGTCCACTATGGCGGACCACTTCGGCCATGCGTCTTCCTCTGAAAAGTCCACCGGGAACCTACCCTCGCCGCATGAGAACAGCATTAGTTTGTCCGTGATGGAGTCGTCCAGCGGAGGCAACATGGCTAGGTTCTCCTGTTCGGGGTTAAGCGAGAGCGTTACCCGCCATTTCGGCGGCAGGTTGATCGCCTCCTGCCCCTTCCCGTGGCAATGGTGCGTGTGGTTGACCACCAGTTCCTTGAGCTTGGCTCCGAGCTTACGCCGGTTGCCCCGCCCCCAATCAGCTAGTGCGTCCTCCACCATCAGGTGCGTCGCCTTGAACAGATCGGCGTTGAACGGAGTAGACCCGGACAGGTAGGGGAATGGGTTGGCATCCGCCGCGCCGAGAATCCGCGTTGTCAATGTCTGGAGGTAGGACTTGCCGGCGTTGCGTGGACCGACGTAGATCATCACCTGACCGGGCAGACGCTCCGTGCCGAACAGAGACTTCCGTGCCCACTTCCACCAAGCCATGTGATGCTGTAGGGGGCGAGCACCCAGCAACGACTCCAGATAAGTGTGAATGTGCGGCCAGTCTCCGGGTGTTCCGGTTGGCGGCAGAGTGGCGCGTGTGACCAGCACACGCAGCTTGTTCACGGCGATTGGCCCGACCGGGTAACCAGCCAGCGGGAAGGCAAAGTCAACGGCATGGTGGTCCTGTATGTGGACGAGCATCGCCTCGACGTCAGACACGTTCTGCCCTTTCTGCCGTTGCCCGTCCAACCCGGCGTGTCGCAACCGCAGCTTGATGCCGCTCTCACCCAGCTTCTGCCAGTATTCGAGTTGTCGAAGGTAGTAGCTCTGGTCAGGCGTGTTGTAGGCTATCTCCAGCGGGACGCCTTTGTGCAACAGCGGAACGCCTTCGTGCATGACAGTAAACGGTGTCACAGTTATCGACGTGTCGGCGCTCATTGGGCGTCTCCTTTCAGCCATAGCAGGTGCTGGACTGCTCCGTTGTCACGGAATGCGCCGGGTGCGCGGACGGGTTGGGTCAACCGCATTGTGGCGGGGTCAGCCCCGAGTGCCGGGAGGACGGCTTTGGCCCAGCTATATACCTCTTCACACGGATACTCGAACCACCCGTGCAAGCTCTTGTTCCCCGAGTCCACGACGGCAGCCAGTCGCATGAGTGGCTGGACCCGCTCCGCGTATCTGAACACCGCGCCGCAGCGTAACCGGTTCTCCTCCGGGTTCTCGGAGGCGGTGTCGCACTCGACGACGAAATACTTCCGGTCAGACAGGTTTTCTGTCTTCCGAGCGTAAGTGTCTGGTTGGAATGGGTTGGGCGCAATAAACTGCGCAGACGGAGGGCAGGTTGCCAGACGTCCAGCGACGTCAAATTGCATGACGTTGTCTGCGTGCCCCGACTGGAATGGCTCGCCGTGCCAGAGGTTGTCGTCCGGCTCAAACAGGTGGTTGAGAAAGGCTCGCCATTGGTGTGCCGGACGCATGATTCGATAGGCTTCGGCAGTGAGTGAGTTTTCGACGTCCCACAACATTGACTCGTAAACGAAGTTTCGGGCGGTCGGGTCAGACAGGCGCTTCGCCTGCAACTCCCAGTGTCGTTCGCGCCGGGCGCGGGCGCGATATTCCGGGGTCATATCCGGCGGGTTCCACCCCATTGCCTTGAGCGCCTTGCGCAGATTGGCGTTGGTTTGGTCTACCAATTCCCGGCATTGCTGGTGCAGGCAGAAAATGGTCGGCGCTCCTTCTAGGTAGAGGAGCGTATCACGCCTGCCTGTGCGCGTGGTGTGCCGGTCGTGTCCGGGGCAGCGGACATAGACTTTGGTTCCGCAATCAGCCCATTCGTGTGGGCCGACTAACGCTTCGAGGTCGAGTTCATTTGCGTTCATTGGAGGGTATTTTACTTGGCGTAATGGTTCTCAATCCCGCCTTCCGCCGCCAACGGAAGGTCGGAAATCCAATCTGGTGGAGTTGACATGATGCGGGTGACGGTGTCGAGTGCGTCGTCCGCCTGATCCTCTGGCACCTCGCAGATGACCTCGTCGTGGACCGTCCATAGCACCCGGATGCCGTTCGCCTCGATCCGCATGACGCAGTCGGCGAACACATCGCGGGCGAGTGCCTGCACGATGTTCTCCGTCATCTTTCCGCCCCACAAATAAGTCCACCCCTTGCCGTTGAAGGCGTTGGCTCCGGGGTTGGTGCCTGTCTCGTCGATGCGGAGACGTGGTTGCCACCACCGGACCGGTCGGCCGGACGGCAGGCCGAACTCAATATGGTCTGCCTGACTGTTGACGCCGCATCCCAGCTTGCGGGTCAGCGAAAGCCAGAACTTGCATATGCGTTCGTTGCCTGACCTCCACTGTCTGACCGTATCCTCACACTGCGCGGCGTCCAACGTCACGCCGGCCAACGCCTGCGCAACATGCTGGAACTTGCCCGGCCCGCAGCCGTAGCCCAGCCCGAGAACGCGGGCTTTCGCCAGTCGGTAAAGGTCGGGTGCTTCGTCCTTCATCTTGCCACCAGTCCAGCCCATCGTGGCGCGGGCGTGGGCCTCGTAGAGCGGGACGCCGGACCGGATCGCGTCCAGCATCGGCGCATCGCCGGTCAACCAATAGAGGACACGCGGTTCGATCTGCGACAAGTCCACGATTACAAACTTGTGGCCGGAACGAGCCATGAACATCGGGCGAACATTCACGTTGAACATCTCACTGCGGGGGAGGTTCTGCATGTTGACGCCGGCATCTCCGCTCCATCGCCCGGTGTGCGCCCCCCAATACTTGAGGTTGACCGGCATCGTGCCGTCTGCCCGGCGGCGCACGTCGATGGCTTGTAGCTTCTGGAGAAGTATGTTGGTCCGCCTATAATCGCGTAGCGCGGCGATCCACTCGAACCGGTCTCCGTATTTGTCCTCCCACGCTATAGCCTCGTCTGAGTCCTTGGCCAACGACTTCGGGGCGGGGATGCCGAGCGTCTGACAATAATCGCGCAGCACCGGCAGTGACAGAATCGCCCCGTCGCCAGCCCACGGGATCTTGTCAGCGGCGGCGGCGTTGAGTTCCGCAAGGTGCGTGATGCCGGTGCGCAGTTTATCTGCTTCCACATTGACGCCGCGCCATTGCAGCGTCCGGGTGTGGGCTGAGAGGCGGCGCTCATGGATCGGCCACTGCGGGGCCAGCTTCTCCCACAGCTTGAGGCACCAGCGGGAGTCGTTGAGCGCGTATTCCAGAAGCTGCCCAGCCTTACCCTTGTCCTGCGCCCACTGCCAGCTTTTTCCGCTCATTACCTGCCGCATGACCTTCGGCAGTTCGTGGCCGAACACCGCCTTGACGGCGTCAGCAAGCGATCGTGGCTGGCCGCAGTAGGCGGCGAGGTCAGCCGAGCAGGACCAGCTTTTCGGCACGAACGTCTGCTTGATAGTGCCCTTGCTGATGGCGGCGCGGGCAACGACCGAGTCGAACGCCGCGTTGTGACTGACGAGGTCGCGCCCGGTCAGACGAGAAAAGTCGAAGTCGGAGGGGTCGCCGACGAACTCGATGCCCTCGCCGACAACCGACACCATGTAGATGTCCGTCTTTGGGTGGTGCGCGTATGCCCACGGGCCGAGCGTGCTGACGGTGTGCGTCCGTGAATAGTAGGTTTCAAAATCAACTGCGATCATGGGAGGGTTTCATGGGAGGGTTGAACGTAGGTTTAAGGTAGAAGGCCCGTCCCGGCGGCCAGACCGGGACGGGCTTGCGGTTACTGGCGGCGGCGACTCATGCTCGATCCCCCTCCGCCAACATGCCGAGCGCCAGCAGCGAGTAGCCGATCAGGTCACGGTAGGCATCGGCGACCGACTCTCCGGGCACCCGGAGCTTCCCGTCAGACGAGAACGCTTTGATGCGCTGGAACTTGTCGCCCATGCGAATGTTCAGCCCGACGAGCGGGTCAACCCCGAAGTCGGCTGCCTGCCGGAAGTTGGCGAACGGGTCATCCGCTGCACTGCCTCCGGTGTAGTCGTTGTTTTTGGCGGCGATCAAGTCACGCATCATTATCAGTTCGCGTTCGACCGCCGCCATGTATTCCGACTTCGTCATACGCATGTCGATGCCCGGCAGCGTCAGTGGTTCGGCGCTCATACGAGGTTGCTGGCCCACGACTGGAAGGCGTCAGAGGTTGCAGCGCCACGAAGGAGCGCGGGCACTCGGATCTTCTTCCCGGTCTTCTGAACTGAGAACTCCTTGCTGGTCAGCATGAATTCGCGAGCGCAGAAGCGGGGCAGATACATGGTGCGGGCGGTGAGGAGCGGACGAGCGACGGCGTCGTAAGCCCGATAGCCGCTGATGGTGTAGACGACCAGCGCATAGCGGACGCCGTCGTGCGACAAACAGAACTCAGGTGCGTCCACGTCGCCTCGTATGAGTGCTAGGAGAGTAAGAGACTCGTCAATCTGCGGCGCGAGCCGCTCGCCGTTGAGTTCGTCCCAGTCGATTCGCAGCCCAGCGGCGGCGGCGTCGTCACGGGTGCGGAAGACCCGGCCAATGTCGTCAGAGTCATAGTCAGTGCGTTCCCGATAGGTCTTCGTTGCCTTCACGACGGTCATCGGGAGTTCGTCATCCTTGGCCGCGACAGCCAACGACTTGTTAAGCACCCAGCTTCCGACGGGGAAGTCGTCCGCGAGCGGGGACTGGCTGCTGCCGACGAACGACATGCGCGGCGTCAGGATGTCTGACCGCTGGAACTCACCCTCGAAGTCGTCCATCTGGTTGATGTGCTTTGCCATCTCGGCAGCCGGGCGCGGACTCATTGAGGCGGCGGTGTGGGGTTCTGCGTCCTCGGCTACTGCCGCGACGCCCGCATCGAACGATTTGGTATCACTCATTTTCGTTGTAGGTATTTTTGTTTTTCTGGTGCGCTTTCAATCAGGTCAGCGGTGCGCAGCCGCTTGACCAATTCTTGTTCGGCCTCGTCCTTCTTGCCCTTGGGGTGGGCATCCCGGACAGCCTTCCTCAGTTGACTGACCGACAGTGAGCAACACGGGAGGAACTCCTCCAGCGTCACCAGCCCGTTGGCGTGGTCCCATGCGTCATTGACGCTGCCGTTCAGCTTGGTAGGCGCGGCCCGCTCTCCGAGCTTGTGGTGCGCCAACTCTACTCCGTCGGTCAGTAACTGCTTCGCCCGCTCCTTGACCGCCGCCGCCCACTTCTCCGCGACGCGGGCGAAGGGGAGTGCTGCCTCGTCCAGCACCTCTGGCGTCAGAGATTTTGGGTCTGCGAGGCTGACCACGTCGAGCGGAGACGGGTGCGCTACCTGCACCAGTGCTGTCATAGCGGTGGGGCAGTCAGCTAGATGGACGCAGTATTCACACGCCTTGCAGGCACGGCGCTCCGGGTTCTCCTCGGTGACGCTTGTGAGCAAGTCGTCGATAAGTTTGACGTAAGTGGGCAGGCAGTCCCGGTGGAAGGTGCCGGCCATCAGTTCGTTCCGCCGGGCCAGCAGCAGCACTGCGTTGATGACGTTCAGCTTCGGCCAACGCTGGAACGCGCCGACAACGTAGGCGATCACCTGCAAGTTGCTCTGCGGTTCGGGCACGGCTAGACGGCCGAACTTGTAGTCGATCAGCCAGCCTTCGCCGTTTCGCACGCCGAAGAGGTCGCACGTCCCAAACACGTCCGTGTGGTTTGGTAAGTTGATTTCTAGTCGCACCTCCCGATGAACTTCGGTCATGGTGGTCAGCAGACGCTTGGTCTGCTCACGCACCCAGCCCACGGCAGCAGCCTGCTCGGCGTCGAGCGCGTCGTCGTATCCGATCTCCAGCGCCCGGTGGCAGAGTTCCCCCTCGGTCGCGGCGTCGCTCGTCTCGTTGCGGTTCTCCCACCCGTGGCACTGCGCACGGTAGTTGTATGAGGACGGGGAGTAGCGTGCGTGGTCAGTCGGCATTGACGCCTCCATTCTTTCTGCGTTGTTTTGTCATAGTAGGGTTGTGTCTTTCAGTGTTTCGAGATTTTTGGCCGCAGCTTGGACCTTCGGCATGACCGAATGCTCTTCAACGCTTCCCGCCGCAAATAGTATGCGGCAGATCGCCGGGTGGTGAGCGCCAATGCGGTGCGTCCGGCCGATGACCTGCAACAAGGTGCGTGCGTCATACGGCGGCGAGATCAGGCTGACGGTTGGGAATGGTGATAGTAGGTCAATGCCCTCGCCGCCGGCCTGCGAGTTTATCGCCACGATGCGTGGGTGGTCGGTGCGCTGGAATTGCTCCACAACATGCGCCCGCGCTGCCACCGGAGTCTTTCCGTGTATGACATGCGCGTCGAAGGTTTCCGCGTATTCGAGGAGCGGGGCAGTGAAGTTGAATGCGGCGACGACAGAGTGTCCGGTCGCCAACAGGTCGCGTGTCATGTCCACCATGCTGGCCACCCTCGCCTGCTCCAGCCGGACACGCTCCTGCGTGGTGGCCCCGAGTCCGCGCTCCTCAACTGCTGCCCGCAGTTCGTTGATGGCGGCGGGCTTGATGGACGTCGTTACCGCGACCGGCTGGACGGTCCGACTGGCAAAACCGTCTACCTCAGTCCACCGCGTCGCCACCATGCTGTCTGACAGTGCGTCGCGGATGCTGGCAATGACGGCGGGGTTGTTGTCCCACAACCACGGGCGACCCTTGAGACTCTTGTGACGGTAACATCCCATCTCAGGCAGTGCGTCATACCATGCGGCCCAGCGGGTAATGCCGGCGGCGTGGAGGAACCACCGGGTCTTTAGCGGCGTGGAGAAGGGCGTCGCTGACGCGGCCAGCACAGGGACGCCGAGGTCCACGATGCGCTTCGCCAGCTTTGCGGTGAGCGTGTCTGGCGCAGACACTCGGTGCGCCTCGTCCAAAATGACGAGGTCGTTGTCGGGGTCAATGGCGCGGATGAAAGCCTCCGCTTTTTTGTTCGGCCGAACCCGCTCGTAGTTGATCCAGTCAACACTGGAGGAACCGCCTGCCCGGGAGGCTGCGGCCGAATCGTCGGCGGCAGTGGACATGCTGTTGGCTTTCGCAACCCATGCGGGTCCGACCGAAAGGGGGCAGATGACGACCGGGCGACGGCGCATCTCACGGGCCACTGCGAGCGCCGTGATCGTCTTGCCAGTGCCGGTATCGCTGGCGTCAAGGCCGAAGCGCCGGTCAGTCAGTGACCGGATTAAGCGGGTGACGTTGCGCGTCTGGTGAGGGAGCAGTTCCATGTGCGAGTGCGTGGAGGGTCAAGAAGTCGTCGAGGCGGAGGATCGCCAGCCACGGCTGGCCGTTTCGGCGGTGGCAGACCAAAGGGGTCTGCTCTGGACCAGCATCCGCAGTCGCCTGCGATAGCCAGCGGTATGGGTTGCCGGCCTCCACCCGCTTGCATTCGAGGTGGAACGGGGTGAGGTCGGGGGCGACGACATCGGGGGAGTCTGGTGATCCTGCGTATTGCTGGCCCCGGCGGGCGGGGTAGCCCCGCTCGGTGAGAAAGCGGGCGAGTTCTAGCTCGCCCCGTGCTCCTTTGGCCCGGGAGTTCATTTTACCTCGGTCATCCAGCGGTCCCAGTCAGACCGGCGGATTCGGACCGTGCGGCGGGTCAGCCTGACCACCGGGAGTGGGTTGGTTGTGCCGTCGGCGGTCTGCCGCCCTGCCCTAATCCACCGCCGAACGGTTTCGGGGTGGACGGCTACCTCCTTGGCGGCCTCGACGATTGACAAAAATTTATCCATGCGCTTGAGGATAGCGCAACGTGGCGAAGTGTCTATACCCCAAATGGAGTATCGAAACGATCACCACTTGACCTTGTGACTCCAGTATTTCGCCGAGAGTTTATCGCCGTTGGGTTTGCCCTGCGCGTCGTGCCGGGCGTAGTAGGACCGGCGACGGGCCTTGTCCTTGGCGCTGGTTGGGTTGGCTCCGGCACCTCGGACACCCTGCTGGCCGAATCGGACCAGCTTCACCTGTTCGCCTTGCTTGGCGAGGACGGCGTGGCTTTTCGTTTTGTGGGAGGGGGTGCGCTTCGGTTTGTTGTAGCCGGCGAAAGTCTCGCCCCGGTAGTTGATCGACATGCGGCGATAGTAGGGCACTGTCACACAGATTCCAAGGGTGGAGGAGACAGCCGGATCGCCCAGTATTCGGTAGCCTGCTGGCGAGACACCGCCCGGCGATAGGCGGCGAATGTCTGGAGAGGGGAGGCGTGGCCCATTGACATCGCGGTGCGTGGGGGATCGTTGAATTGGACGAGGTGGTGGCTGCCGTATGAATGCCGCAGTGCGTTGACCGGGTAGCGGCCACCTGCGGCGGCAGCCGTGACGAGGTTCTTCCGGCGCTGGATGGCTGACTCAGAGAGACCGAGGAGGACTGGACCGGAGGCGGGGGGACGCCAGCCGGACCGGACTAACTCCACCAGTGGGGGCGTGAACGGAACCCACCTCTCGGCGTTTTTCGTCTTGCCAGCAGAAACGTAAAGCTCGCAGCGATCAGGTTGCTCGGTGTCGATGCGAATGTCTGACCAGTCGAGGCGCTGGACCTCGGAGGTGCGCAGCCCGGCGAAGGCGGAGAAGGCGAGGAACCAGTAGGTCGCCGAGTCGTTGAGCCGGGCGGCGGTCTGGATCAGGTCGTCGAGTTGCTGCGGCTTGACGATGTGGGTTGGCGGGGATGCTTTCGGGAGATGCAGTGGACCAGATGGGTCAGGGAGGTTGACCGGTAGGGTGCCGGTCCTACGTGCGTGGGACAGTGCAGCCCGGAGGGTGTGTAGGAAATTCAGTTTCGTCCGGGGCGAGCCGGGCAGTTCGTCAACCCACTGCTGGAGGTCGGCGGTCGTCAGGTCAGCAGCGGACAGACCGCCGATGGCGTCGGTGATCTTCGGCAAACGTCGGCAAACGTCCCGGTGATGTAGCTCGCCAACGGTCCCGCGTGTGAACGCCGCCTCGATATGCGAGCGGTATCCCGCGAGCAGGTCGGCGACCGAGCCAGTCGTCCGGGACTTGGCGTCGTAGGCGACGCGAAGGGCGTCGGCCATCTCCTGCGGCGTCAGCTTGCTGCGATACTGCGCGATCACCAGCGACTCTTCGTGCGTGACGACGGCGGTCTGCGCCTTGAGCCGGCGAACGAGGTCGGACCGGTATGCCGCAGCGGCGGTCCGGCTGTTGAAAAACTTTCGCACGCGGCGGCCGAACACCCGCTGCGGGACGTCTATGACGTATTTGTAGCGGGGGTGGCTGGCGTTGTGAATGGCGAGTGAGGTGATGTGCGTGTCCATGTTGGTCAGCAAGAGGCTGCGTCGAGCAAATGTCAAGCGCGTTGTGCAACAAGTGACGGCATTGCGGGGTTGACCATTGCGGGGAAGAGGGTCCACCCTTGGTCCACCCCTCCACCCTCGTCTGTCGTCGCATGTAGTTATGTATTGCATGTGTTGTGCAATGTTGCGAGTAGGCTACAGTTCACGGCGCATTGCGACACACAGTCGCGTTGACCAATACATGACGGCGTTACAGGGTGGGTAGGGTGGGGCTGGGGTGGACCATCGGGGTGAGAGGGTCCACCCTGCACATTCGTCAATGTTTATCGGGGGTTTGTGCCAGTTCGCCGCCGCCGGGGGTGGACCATAGTTTTTGAGGGTCCACCCTCGTTCCGACCAATACTATCAGTGCCAATGTGGGTGTAGGGTGGACCAGTTGACCGGTAGACGTGTATTTGAGAGAGAGAGAGAGAGAGAGAGAGAGAGAATACGCGCGCGCGCGATGGTCCACCCCCACCCCCTTGGCACTGGGCCGAAACGAAAATAGGCCGCGCCCCCGATGGCGGAGACGCGGCCTCGTGTTGATGGCGGTGGCTGGTGTCAGCCATCCGGAAGACTGTCTGGCGAGAATGCCTCGTGCTTGCGCGAGGATCGCTCCTGACGCGGCGGACGGACAATCTGGTGTCCGTCAGGCACCCGGCGGGTCCGATGCGTTACAGGGCGTTCTGGAGCGGCAGCGGTTCTGCGGTAGGTGCGGCTCACCTTTGGATGTTCTCTCTAAGATTCCTTAGCGCGGCCTCAATTGCTGAGGCCTCCGCATCTGCGTTGAAGTCCACGGAACCGTAATGGGTTGGCATGTGGACCATCATTTCCCGCCGCATTTCCCGGTTGCGCTCCAGCCGCTTTTCAGCCTCTGCGCGGGTGACCGTCAGAGCTCGCCTTGTTCCGTCCTTTGTCGTGTATTGGTATGTGATGTTCGTCATGGTGTTTTGTCAGACGGTTACAGGATGATGAGTGCCAGCAGCGTGCTGCCCGCGATGATGACGACGGCAATGACGTCGCCCCAGATAGGGTGGTTCGTGTCTTTGTGCATGGTGTTTACGTAGGGTTAAGGTTCGCGTCCCGACCGCCGTCAGACGGCCGGGACGCTGCGGGATCAGTGGGCCAGTGTGTAAGTTACAAGTTGCGAGGCGAGTTCGTCGCCGCTAAGGGCGAGGGCCGCTCGGCCGAAGTGCCGTGCCATGATCGGACGACGCCGCTCTCGATCAGCCTCGTTGTCGCAGACCAGTGCGCCGATCAGATCGACGCCTTTCCGGCGTAACTCTCCAGCGTCAACAGTCCCATCGGTCAGATCGCCGTCCGTGTAGACAACGGTGACGTCAGACGAATGCATGTGTTCCCGCACCCCGGCGTGCTCTAGCGTGGCTTTCACACCCTCTGATGAGGAGAAATGGTGGATGGGTATAATCCAACTAGCCGGCCAACAAGGATTGACGTAGGTCGTTTTTCCCTGCCCGGTGAGCCATATATTTACTACCAGAAGCCCCCTTCGGTGAAGGGCCATGAGTGCCAGCATGAGTTCGAGCGCCTCCCCCATCCGTAGGGGTGATGCCATCGAGCCGCTCATATCCATGACGAGTGTCAGACAGCGCCGTCCGGCGTCTGCCTTGATCGACCGGAACGATTGGGCGGCCCCGACCATGATTCCCGGAATGTGCAAGTGGCTCCCACTAGTGGATAATTGCGTCCGTCGATGTCCTGCCCGGTGGACCAACCCGGTCAGCCGGGTTATCAGGCCTCTCACGTTGCGAACAGACCATTTCTTACGCTCACCGCCCGGTCGATACCAATACCGCACGTCGCGTTCTTCATCTGCCGTCAGCGACGGACCGGATTCAAGATCCGCCGGCAGCGGCTCCGGCTCCGCGTCGGACGGATCGCTTCCTCCGGTGGAGTATCCGCTGCCGGCCGTCCCAGTCGTGGACGGATCGGCGGTTCCGCCGATATTGTCAGACCCCCTGACCGTCACGGACGGCCGGCCGAAAAGCTCGAGCCACTTCGCGCAGAGGGGCAGCAGATCCGTCGGTTTCGCGGCTTTACATGCCTTACGATAAAAGTCAGCGATGACACTCTTGTTGGCCGGGGTGCCGGCCCATTTGCAGTCCGGCGGATATACCCGGCTCCGGTGTGACGTCTCCGCATTTATCATTGCCCAGAAATACACCTCTGGAAGCGAGGTATGCGAAGGGGCCGGCGTCCAGTTGCGCCAGCGAAACCACTTGGTCGGCTTGTGGGGGTGCGTTCGCTTGTGCTCCTCCCGGTCGAGGTGCTCGATGCGGGCATCTTCAAACAGATTGAACAGCCGGAACGGGACTCCACAATCTTGCAACCACCGGCAAAGATCAGGCATTGATTGCGGGAAGGTGAACAACGCATGGTCTGCTTCGTGTCGAAGCAGCGATTGAGCATACTCGACCCGCTGTCTATCACTGATGCCAGCAGCACAAGGGGCGTCGAAGTCCAGCCCGAGGGTGATGACGTGCTTGTTATCAATAAAGGTCCACGACACCTCTGTAGATGGCGGGTTTTCCATCCTTGCTGGTTTACGGGTTCGCTCCACCGCCGTCCTTACCCGACCGGGTTGCTGGCGGCTAGTTTTTCGGCGACGCTGGTTTCTCCATGCTGCGGCGATTATTGCTTCTTTAGTCATAGTCATAGTCATAGTGAGTGAGTGAGTGAGTGAGTGAGTGAGTGAGTGAGTGAGTGAGTGAGTGAGTGAGTGAGTTACACCTTCAAGGCTTTGGCCCAGCCGCTGATCGCGGCTTTGGACTCGCTCACCATATCACCCGTGTCTCCGTCCCACAGGGCGAGGCTGTCTGTCAGACAGTCGGCGAGCGCGGCCTTCACGGCGGGAACCGTAGGCTCCGCCGCATGACCACACGCCCGGCGTAGGATGCGGAACGAACACGGGAAGGCGATCCGCCCGGCCTTCACCGCTTCCCGGCTTTCGCCGACCAGCATAGCGAAAGCCTCGGCGAAACCCGGCACGTTTCCGCTCACGCCGAAAGAGTTGACAATATCTGCCGCGATGCTCGCGGCAGTGTCCTTGTCCCAGTCGATGCGAACATGGTGCCAGCGGTCCCAGAACGCCTCGACCGGGCGGTGCATTGTGAGGTTTGTGGCCCCTACAATGTGGAGGTGAGTCATCGGGGATTCGATGACTTCAAGCGCCCCGCTGGCGTCCATCTTGCGGGTTCGCATCCGGTAAACCCTGCCTGACGGGGTGTTCACCCCGGTCAGGAACGTGAGCAGCCACTCTTGCGCCTTTGGCGAGAGCCGGAGCACTTCATCGAGGAGGAGCAGGACTGTCTGCCCAGACCCTGCGGCACGAACCGCCTCAGCCATAACGCCGTCTACGACGGCGAACGATCCCTTCCCGTCCGGGACGGGATTTCCCAGCAGGGTCGAGACTTCGTCGATGTCATCCGAACAGCCGTGTTCGAGATACCGGTCGTAAGACCGGCCGAGTAGCCGGATGGTGTGGCTCTTGCCGAAGGACGGCGGACTGCAAAGCAGCACCGGGTCCACGTATGACTCGACCCCGGCCTTGTAGAGCGGGGCGAGCTTGTCCATGATTGCGTTACCGCTTGCGGCAGCGGCGATCACCGGGATGCGAGCCGCCGTGGCTTTGTCTTTAGCGACGAGGTCGATCAAGGCTTCTGCCGCCTTGGTCTGGTCGTAGATGTCCCGGATTTCATCCGCCATTGCCTCCAGTGCCGGATCGACCGTGGCCGCGAGGATGCTCTTGACGGCATCCTCGTCTACGCCAGCCGGATTCGACGCCAGTTTGGCGTCTACGACGGCGGCAATCGCCGCCTCAAAGATCCCCAGAGCGGGAGCCGGGGCAGCCGGGGCAGCCGGGGCAGCCGGGGCAGCCGGGGCAGCCGGGGCGATTTTGAACCCCTTGGCATCGACCTTTCCGGCGACCCAATCCCGGAGGATCGTGTCAGACTCGTCTTGCCAGACGACATTGAGGTTTTCCATCACGGCGTTCGCCACGATGACCCCGTCAACACCGGCAGCAGTTAGCCACGCTCGGACAGCGCCTCGATTGGCGCTTGTGATTGGGGTCGAACGGTCACCGATGATTGCGATTGCTTGTGCAGTAGTCATTCTGTCTTCCTTTCATTTTGAGGGTTTACGGAGCATGATTACTCCCTGCTGGACACTGTCTGTCAGACAGTGCCCAGACGGGAGGAGTCATTGGCTTACTTCGACTTCGGCGAGAAGATCACAGTCACCGAACCGGACTTTTCCGTATGGCGGAGCGATTTCAGAGTATGTGTTTTAAGCAGTTCCCGGGTGACTTCCCGGCCGGCCACGGCGAGGTATTTGCGGAACGTCCGCTTGAGGTCTTGACCTTTTAGGCCGGTTGCCTTTCCGAATTCCCGTTGGGACAACACTTGCCCCTTTGTTCCAGTTTTGAGATGGCTTGCCTTGTGGCATACTTTGTCGGTGAAGAACAGTGAAGCGGCGTTGACGAGTAGTGTGGACTTTTTCATGTGTGTTTTCTTTCGTGAGGGTTACGGGATGGGCGGTTCCACCCCCGTCTGACCAGTCTTTCGACTGGCCAGAAGGGGATGCCCCGACGTGGCCGGGGCAGATCCGACGTGGCCGGATCAGAAGGGGTTGACGGTTGACGGTTGAGACGGTGAGTAATGGTTGCCCGGCGTTCGCCCCGGGTGCAGCTTCTGTCACAAGCCAATGCGGTTACCCTCTGTGAGGGTCGGAGCCGGCAGTCCCTCTGCTAATCGGCCCTCGCTCGGATTCGGGCAATTCCCCTCGGGGAACGCTGGTCTTTGGCTCCGGTGGTTTCCCTCGTTAAATACTCATCTACGGATGAGTATAGAACGTTTGGGCTGGCACACGGCTACGGCACCCTATCCTGTCCGTCTGACGGGGCTGACGTTTTCCCGCTCGGCAGACTGACCAGATCGTCCGGGACGCTGGTGAATTTTTGTTGTCGCCTTGTCATCGACGACGCCAACCATTGAGCCACAAGAGACAACATTTGTCAACAGTCTGTCAGACAACCTAAAGGTTGAAATGTTGATTTCGCCAAATTTTCCGCGTTTTATGTGTGCATGGCAGCAAAGAAGAAGGCTGCGGCACGCAAACGCAATGGCGAGAGCCGCCGTCCAGCACGAAACCAGACCGTCAGGAAGGCGCACGCTGCCGTGCGGACCGCTGGCGGTGATTCGCACGCCGTCGGCAGACCCAAACGACCGTTTGATCCGAAGATTGGTGCTGAGATCGCGTCAATCATCACGCGAAACCAACTACGAGTTGGTCCGGCGTGTGATGGCGTGGGAATCTCCCGCGATCTTTGCGCGAGATGGCTGGAGGAGCACGAAGACTTTGCCTTGCAAATAAAAAAAGCGGAATTCGAGCTTCAACGGGATCTTGTGCGAGAGTTGAGCGAAGGAGGCGCGGGACTCTGGCAGCGTGCGGCGTGGAAGCTGGAACGCATGTTCCCGGAGACCTTCGGTCAACGCGCTCAGATGACGCTGAAAGCGACCCATAAAGTTGAGGTTTCTGCCCAAATCTGCCAACAGCTTGTTGCAAGCTGGGCCGAGTTCGAACGGCACCATGTCATCGACGTTGATGCCGGCTGACGGCAACAGGTGGATACAATCCACCTTTTTTCAATGTTTACGGGCTTTGACGAAGGGAACGAAACCCTCCGTCGCCGACGGCGCGACGGTTCACGGGGTCGGGGCCGGGGCCGGGGCGCGTGTGCGTCTGACCACGGGGGGAGGGGGGTAGAGGGGGAGGCTCCCCACGTATAGGGGGTTTTACATCGGACCAATTTCAAAAGGCTTTTCATGGACGACACTGAACCATCACCAGAACCGAAGAAGCGCGGCCGGCCGCCCAACATGCGCGACAAGCCGGCTGATCGGGAGCGCCGCCGCAACATCCTCAAGCTGGCCGAGCAGGCAATCCCACCCGAGCGGTTGATCGGCACGCCGATCTGGTTCGCCCGGCAAGTCCTCAAGCTGGAACCCTACCCGTGGCAGGAGAAGGTTCTGTGGGACGTGGCGGCTGGCAACAAGGCGGTGGCGGTCTGCGCCGCAAACGGGTCCGGCAAGACGCAGAACGTGGCGCTGCCGCTGGTGCTGTGGCACGCCGCAGTCTACCCCAACAGCCAATGCGTCACGACGGCTGGCGTATACCGGCAGGTCAAGGAGCAGTTGTGGGGCAACATCCGCAGCCAGCGAGACAAGCTCGGGGAGTCGTGGAACATCAACTTGACGGATCTGGAGTCACCAATCGGCGGGCGGGCAATCGGGTTCTCGACGGACGATCCCGGCAAGTTTGAGGGTTGGCACAACCGGAACCTACTGATGATTATCGACGAGGCCAAGTCGGTGCCGGACGAAATCTTCCACGCCATCGAGCGGTGCCAGCCCACCCGACTGTTGCTGATGTCCTCTGCCGGCAGTCTCGACGGCGAGTTTGCCGCCGCGTTCACGCATCGCAAGCAGTTCTTCTCGTCTCACCGGATTACCTCATACGACTGCCCGCACCTGACAGATGAGTGGATTCAAGGAATGATCGACAAGTGGGGCAGGAATCACCCGCTGGTGCGGTCAATGATCTTCTCTGAGTTTTCCGACACGGGCGGCATCGACTACGTCATTCCGAAAAGCCACTGGCTTTCTTGCGTGGAGCAGCGAGACAGCATCCCACACAAGCCAACGCAGTTGCTTGCGTTCATCGACTGGGCTGCTGGCGGCGACGAGAACGTCATCAGCGTAGTGTCTGGAAACAAAGTGGAGCATGTGCTGGCGTGGACGGAGTCTGACACGATGTCTGCCGCTGGAAAGGCTGCTGCCGAACTTAAACGCCTAGGCGTGCCCAACTCTCGGATTTTCGCGGATGATGGCGGACTTGGGCGGCCGATCAACGACTACCTGCAACAGTGCGGGTTTTCGGTCAGGCGGGTGCTGAACAACTCGCCGTCAGGGCAACCAAACCACTTCGCCAACTTCGGAGCAGAGCTTTGGTTCACGGCGTCCCGGTTGATCGAGAAACAGGAAGTCATCCTGCCAGACGATGATATTTTGATGGAGCAGGCAACGAACCGTCGGACCGTCTACACGGCAGCCGGCAAGCTGGCGCTGGAGAAGAAGAAGGACATGCGTGACCGTGGCGTGACGTCACCAGACCGTGCCGATGCGGTTTTGGCGTCGCTGGCGCTTGCCAGCGTCATGGGTGCAACGAGTGAAATGTTCCTCGACAACGCACTTGACGGGAACGGAACTCTGTCAGACAGTCAGATAGCTGCAATCGAAAATGAACAAAGCGGCTGGTTCGCAGGCTTATGATAGAACACATCCTTTTGAATGCGGTGACGGCCAACACGGATGGCTCCGTGACGCAGCTTCCGCACAACAGCGGCAAGCTCGACATCTTTGTCAAGGCCACTGGCGTCACAAGCGGGGCGACCGTGCAAGTTCAAGTCAAATCCCCGACCGGCGACTGGCACGATCTACTGTCCTCTGACCAAGCTGGCATCACCGCCGACGGAAACTTCGGACCATTCCACTGCCCTATCGGCTATCCGGCAGTGCGCGGTCGGGTGACGGCCCTTACGGACGGAACCTACACGGTCAGCATCATCGCCCGCGACTGATGATCGCGCTACCCGACAATGCCAAGATCGTCGGGTTGCCGTCGGCAACATCCGGTTTGCGTCGGACCGGGTCGTTCGACGCACCAAACGGTCTGACGCACCTTGGGCACAACGGGGAGTCGCAGAACTTCGACGTCATTCCAGGATTGCCGGTGACTGCGTCGCCCTCGCCAGCCCCGTCAGACCCATACTTTGGCGATGTTGTCCTGCTGATGCACTTCAACGGTGCTCAGGGAGGCACCGTCTTCACTGACGACAGCAAATACGACCACAGCTTCACTGCGGTTGGGAATGCGGTAACTGACACAAGCAATCCTAA
>Ga0099848_1000236_pt1 | contig 24916 bp, 25 predicted proteins | sample CB_VirMetaG_3_FD_78179 | JGI IMG/M metagenome (GOLD analysis project Ga0099848, IMG submission 78179) | Freshwater to marine saline gradient viral communities from Chesapeake Bay - CB_1508_1S Viral MetaG | ecosystem: Environmental > Aquatic > Marine > Coastal | place: USA: Chesapeake Bay...
AGCTTTAACAACTATGATCCATTGCGTGTACACACAAAAGTTTATATTGGCACAGGATCACAAGTTACACAGACTATCGATGACTTTGACAACAGCGGATTTGACAGTGTTGGATTTGATCTGTTAGCTCAAGGCGGCCAGGCTGTTAACAAATTTGTACTAGATCGTATTCCAACTAACACAAACAATCTTTGGGTTACACTGGATGGTGTAAGATTACATGCTGGTGATTACAATATTGACGAAAATGGAAGACTTGATTTAACTTCACAATCACTAACAGTAACAAGTGAAATTATTGTTACACACTTTAGTGAAAGAAACATAGAACCAACTGTAGGTTACAGAATGGTTAACGACATGTTGGGCAACTACGAATACTTTAGATTGTGCACAGACGGAGCCACTAAACTTACACAAGAGGTTAAACCAACTGATACTAAGATTTATGTGCAGGATGCAAGCAAACTACCACAGCCTAGTCCAAATTCTAATAAACCAGGTGTAGTATATGTAGGTAACGAGCGTATTACGTATTGGAGTATTGATTACACTAATAATTATATTACACAGATTAGACGTGCTACAAACGGAACACGATTTGCAGGGACACATCTAATCGGAACAGAAGTATATGACACAACTGATGCACAGAGATTGCCAGCAACTAACACACATACACAAACCTGGTACACAGCAGGTGTGTCGACAGCGGCAGACGGCAATGGTATTCAGAGCGCAACAACAACAAATGCTAACTTCCTTAAAGCATGTGAGGCATTTGTTCCTAATTACTTGCAAGAATTCCAGAGTCCTAGGTATGTGGTAGATGGATATGTTGATGAAGGCTACGTAGCAGATTTGGACTTATAAATGTTGATTATAATACCACATAAATACAAGAATAAATACACTAGTGAGATATTGAAATAATGGCTATTATACTTAGAAGCAGCAGAAGTGTTCCGTTAACCCACGCAGAAGTAGATGGGAACTTTACTGATCTGAACACCAGAACTACTACACTAGAAGCAAACTATGTGAAAACAGTGAATGGCGTTAGTGCTTCTAATAATGCACTTACTATTGGCACTACAAATATTACAGAAGGCACTAACTTATATTACACAGATACTAGATCAAGAGCTAGTATTAGTATTACTGATGCTGGTGGTGACGGTAGTCTAGCTTACAATAGCACTACTGGCGTAATAACATACACTGGTCCTAGTGCTAGTGAAGTTAGAGCACACATTAGTGCTGGTGAAGGCATTGATATTACAACTGGTGTTATTAGTGCTGAAGATGCAACAGCCAGCAATAAAGGTATTGCTAGTTTTAGCACAGATCACTTCAGTGTTACAAGTGGCGCCGTAACCTTGCTTGCAAACGGTATTGACGATACATTAATTGATTTTGGTACAGGAACAAATCAGGTTAATACTGCTGACATTCCTGAACTAACAAATTTGTACTACACAGATGTAAGAGCAGACGCTAGAATTGCTGCCGCTAGTATTGATGATCTAAGTGACGTTAATACTACAGCCATTGCTCCTGTAAACAGTTATGTGTTAACCTGGGATAATTCTCAGGGATATTGGATGCCAGCAGCGGCCCCAGGTGCTAGTGGTGGTGAAGCAAACACAATTACTAACCTAGGAACTGGCAGAGAAATTTTTTCCAACAAAGTTGGCGTTGATTTTAGATTAAGATCTTTAACTCCTGGTACTGGGGTTACACTAACACAGAATACCAATGACATTGAAATAGCAATTAGCTCAACTCCAACATTTACTAGTCTTACTACAGACGGTATTACTATTAATGACAACAATATTAGTACAACACGAAGCAACGACAACCTAGTACTGGATCCAAGTGGTACCGGTGTTGTACAAGTAGTAGGTAATCTAACTGCAAGTACAGTTACAGCGACGTCACTAGCAGGCACACTAACAACAGCCGCGCAAACAAATATTACAAGTTTGGGAACACTTGCTGCTAACTTAACATTAGCAAATACATATGACCTAGTATTTACAGGATCTAGTAATACTTCTACACTAGTAATAGCAGATCCAAGTTCTGATAGAATCCATACACTTCCTGATGCAACTGGTACAATAATTACTACAGGCAATCTTGCTAGTATTGTAACCACTGGTGCGCTTGACTCTGGCAGTATTACCAGTAATTTTGGTAGCATTGATGTTGGAGCAAGTGCAATTAGTGGCGGGGCATTAACAGTGAGTTCTGCTGTTATTGATAACATTACTGTTGCTGATAATAATATTAGATCAAATATTACTAATGCTAATATAGTATTAGACCCAAGTGGCACTGGTATTGTTGAAGTTAGAAGCCAGATTAGTGCATCTTCGAACAGAATTACTAATGTTGCAGACCCAGCCGCAGCACAAGACGCTGCAACTAAAGCGTATGTTGATGCAAGAGCAAGCAGCGGTGCAACAATCTTTACCGCAACAGGCGACACTGGCAGTGATACTATTGCTATTGGTGATACTGTTTCCTTCTCTGGAACATCAAACGAAATTAACACTAGTGTGGCATCCAACACTATTACAATTGGATTACCCAACAGTGTAACTATTTCTAATAATTTAACTGTTGGAAACAACGTTACCATTGGTGGTGACTTAACAGTAACTGGTTCTACTAACACCGTTGGTGCAGCAAACTTGAGTGTTGCTGATCAGTACATCTACTTAAATTCAGGTGATGCTATTGGTGACGACAATACAATCTTTACGGGCAGCGGTCTAGACGACGGGGTGCTTGAAGGTTATTTTGAAGGTAGTACAACTACAACATATTATGTAAGAATTGACAGCACAGGAACTCCTGATACATTTGAGTGGAGTAAAGATAACTTTGCTAGTACAGAAGCAACTGGTGTCGCTATTGATAGCACAGCGCAAGCATTAGATAGTAATATTACCATACGTTTCCTGGCAACAACTGGTCACACAATTGGTGACAAATGGGTTGGTACAGCGGCACCAATTTCACAAGATACTGGTTTATGGAGTAATGAAAACACAGGCACATCAGCCCCAGGATACACGCACGTTGGCCTATTCTTTGATGTTACTGATAGAACCTGGAAATTTGTAAATGAATATGATTTAGAACCCACTGGTGCTATTAATACAGCCCATTCTAGTTTTAAATATGGACCGGTGGAAGCTGGATCATATAAAACTGGAAGTTTAACTATTAGTGGTAATAAAATTAATTCTACAGACAGTAATGCTAATATTGAGTTACTGACAAACGGTACTGGTGTTATTGACATGCAGAGTAATGTTCAATTGTCAGCACAAGGCGATTTGAGATTTGCAGATGCAGACAGTAGTAACTGGGTTGCGTTCCAAGCACCACCAACGGTTGCAAGCAATGTAACTTGGACACTGCCAGCAGCAGATGCTTCTAGTACTGGGTATCTACTAAAAAGTAATGCCAGTGGTGTACTAAGTTGGACAGACGAAATTCGCCAAACAGCACAGAGTGGATCTTCAGATTTCAAAGTTCTTTTCAGCAGCACCACTGGTGATGCTAGTGGCGCATTTACAGCTCAAATTGACTCAGGCACCAGCGAGTTTACTTATAATCCTGGAACCAATACACTAACAGCCGCAAACTTTGCTGGTCAAGCAACATCGGCACAATACGCTGACTTGGCAGAAATGTACGTTCCAGATGCAGCATATCCAGCTGGCACAGTAGTTACTATTGGGGGAGGAGCAGAGATTACATATTGTACGCCAACTAATATTCCAGCTGGCGTTATTTCAACTGCTCCGGCGTATTTGATGAACAGTAAATTAGAAAACGGCGCACCTGTTGCACTAGTTGGTCGAGTGCCAGTTAGAGTTGTTGGTGCAGTTACTAAAGGACAAGTTGTTAAAGCAGACCTTAACGGGGTAGCAAGCGCAACAGCAGATGGTGAACGTGTGGGCATTGCTCTTGAATCAAGTGACAATACTGGCGAAAAACTTATTGAATGCATGTTAAAGGTATAGTATAATGCAAGAGAATGAAAAAAAGAACATGGAAAATTTAGAAAACCAGCAACCTACATCTCCGCTTAAAGAACAAGGCGGCGTAATGATGGAAGGACACATTCGTATCTTTGATCCAGAAACTGGAGAAGATATTGTAAACAAACGCAATGCTATTCATTATGAGAATATGAGTGAAGCATTGGCGCTGAGTGTGGCTAACAAGACAACCGGATTTGCACACGAGATTGCATTTGGCAATGGCGGCACCAACGTTGATCCAACTGGCGTTATTACATATTTGCCAGCTAACTCAACAGGACAAAATGCAAGTCTTTATAACCAAACATATTATAAAGTGATTGATGACAATTCAAGTCTCAACACCGACCCAGGAAGAAATAAAATCACAGTAAACCACGTTAGTGGAAATATCTACAGTGATATCGTAGTTAGTTGTTTACTAGACTACGGTGAGCCAAATGACCAACAGGCATTTGACAATACTAGTAATTTTAATGATACATATACATTTGATGAGCTAGGACTAAAAAGTTGGATTGGAACTGTTAACACTGGTAAGTTACTTACTCATGTTGTTTTCCATCCTGTGCAAAAAAGTTTGAACAGATTGATACAAATAGATTATACAATCCGTATTCAAACTCTAACAAATTTAACTAGTCTGTAATTGTTTGTTAAATAGTGTGAAGGTCGCGATGTTTGTGCATCCGCCTTCTCTATAACTAGCAAGAGTTACAGCAATGACATTATTTATTGACAACAAATACACTAAAATATATTATAGCATAATAGAACACGCTCGTCAACCAGTATTTGACCGAGAACCCTATGACCAATACACAGAAAATCACCACATTATTCCAAAATGTTTGGGAGGTTTAGACGAAGACTCTAACATGGTGCGTTTAACTGGGCGTCAGCATTTCATTTGCCATTGGCTATTAACCAAAATGGTTTCTGAGAAAAAACATAAATGGCAGATGATAAACGCACTGAGTTTAATGTTGTGGGGTCACAACAACAAGCAGAATCGTTATAAGATAAATTCCAGATTATACGAACAACTTAAGGCAAAACATAACAAGATGCTATCCGAACGACTCAAAGGTAAGAAACGCAAGCCATTCAGTGAAGAGTGGAAAAGAAAGATGACTAACCATTTGAAAGGGAACACATATGGTTCCAAAGCAGTTATGGTCGAGGGTGTGAAATACATTTCTCAAACGGAAGCAGCAAGGAAGTTGGGTTATTCTCAAGCATTTGTTTTCTATCGATTAAAAAGTAATAATTTTCCTGATTATTATTATATATAAATATATCTAACAAGCATAAATATATTTAAGACATTTTAGGAGGATTTAGTCATCGCATACACAGTCAATAAAACAAACGGTTCAGTGTTAGCAACAGTATCAGACGGTACTATTGATACTACTACTGATCTCGTATTAGTAGGTAAGAACTACGCAGGTTACGGTGAGTTCCTAAACGAGAACTACGTAAAACTGCTAGAAAACTTTGCAAATACAACTGCACCAGCAGCACCGCTTGCTGGACAGATGTGGTGGGACACCAGTGGTAACCTACTTAAAGTTTATAACGGAACAGCATTTAAAACTGTTAGTTCAAGTACAGCTTCAGGCAGTGCACCAAGTAACAGTGTTACTGGTGACCTTTGGTGGGATACCACTAACGGGCAGCTAAAAGTTTATAACGGTTCATCTTTTACAACCATTGGACCAGCATTCACAAGTGGCACAGGTACTAGTGGTGCTATTGTTGAAGTTGTTACTGATACCGGTGCAACTGATCACGTTGTAATTAAACTTTACGTTAGTAACACAGTTGTTGGTATTGTTAGCAAAGACACAGCATTTACTCCACAGAGTGCAATTTCAGGATTTACGACAGTAAACCCTGGTTTACAACTTAGTTCAACAGTAACTGGTGCTAAACTACAAGGAACATCAACTGATGCAGACGCACTTGGCGGCGTAGCAGCAGCAAACTATCTCCGTAGCAATGCTAGTGACAGCACAACAGGCACATTGAGTATTGTTAATGACACTGCGCTTATTGTTGGTGCAGACGGTGATTTAACAATTAATATTAACGGTTCAAGTAATCCAGTATTAACAAACACCAACACAAATGGTAGTATTGTACTTGCTCCTAACGGAACTGGTACAGTTGACGTTAGTAGTAAGAAAATTACTAGCCTAGCAACTCCTACAGCTAGCACAGATGCAGCAACAAAAGCATATGTTGATACTACAGTTAGTAGCGCCGGCGCTCTAGCAGCAGATGGCAGTGTTGCACTAGCTGGTATTCTAAGCCCAGATGCGAACAACACACGTGACCTTGGAACAAGTTCACTACGTTATGCAACTGTTTATGCAACAACGTTTAACGGTACTGCATCTTCAGCACAATACGCTGACGTTGCGGAAAACTTTAGTGCTGATGCAGTTTATACACCAGGTACAGTGGTTGCACTAGGCGGCGTAGAAGAAATTACTCGTGTAAACGATGAACTTGCGGACAACGTCTTTGGTGTTGTCTCAGACAAGCCAGCATATTTGATGAACGCTGCACTTGACGGAACAGCGGTTGCTGTTGCTGGACGAGTACCAGTTCAAGTAGTTGGTCAGATAAATAAAGGTGATAGACTTGTTAGCGCAGGCAACGGTCTAGCTAGAGCAGCACAGCCAGGGGAAGCAACCTCATTCAATGTAATCGGCCGCGCAATTCAAACAAAATTAACATTTGAGCAAGGCACGGTAGAGGCCTTTGTAACAATTAACTAAAGGAATTATTATAAATGGCATATATAGCTGGGGATACAATCCTCGACGCACACTACAACGGTTTCGTAACTAGTGTTAACGCAATTTGGGGTACAGGTACTGGTGTTCGTGGATTAGGACAAAGCACTGTACTTAGCTCAGTGTCAGCTGGTAACACAGTTACAGCTTCACAATGGGCAACACTGTTAACCAGACTTAAAAGCATTAGTAACCACCAGGGAAACAATGGCAACATCACTGTTGACAGTGTAACTAACCCAAGTGCTACTGACACTATTGCAATTGTTGCTAACTTGGCAACAGATATTGCTACACTTGATACCAGTGCGGCCGCAGGAACAAATGCTGCTGGTTTTGGTACACCAATTACAGCTACCAGTACATCAAGCGGTAACTTCACCAACACAATTACCCACACACAAACATTTACTTTTGCTAGTGCAGACGAAATGCGTTACTATTTTAACGCAGGTGGTAAAATTGAACTTAGTTGGGGGCTTGCTGGCGGAACTACATCAGTAGGTCCAACTGATCCAGCATCAAGTCCATCATCTGGACCAGTTTTCCAGGATACAAAGTATCAAAACTGGGTAACACTTGCTTCAGATTGTGGTACATATACATTGTTTGGTAGAACCAGTGGCAAAGTTGGTGGCGGTGGAAACACTCCAACACAGATGACAACTGGTTTTGATGGTCTTACCGGCACACCGGCTTCGATCTTCAAACAACTGGAAGACACTGGACCATATACAGCCAACTATATTGAGGTTTATGGCAGTGTTTCGGGTGCAGTTCTTACTTTTACAAGCACATGGAAAGACGATGCTGCTGATCAAACAGCTTTCGATAAAAACTTTTATAACGTTCTTGATATTGTTGATGGAACAAAAACATCAACATTTACTGCAACACCAGCAGCAACAACTTATATTACAAGCACGTGGGGATCACCTACTTGGTCACAGACTGCGAACAGTGAATCCTAAATAATAAAAAAAACTTAAACAAGTTGACAGGGCCTACGGGCCCTGTTATACTGAGTGCATGATACTAATCTTTATTAGGGACTTTTAATATGGAAAACTTTGAAGAGTTTGCACGACAACGACTTGATCATAATAGACAACGGCTAGCCCTTAAAGAACAACAAGAGCAACGTCTAACACTGGCATATGCTGGTGGAATGTTTCTTGTAACCACTGAACTAATGGCGTTACTTGCTACTTGGCCAGAGAATGACATCCTATATCTAGTAGATTCATATGAAAATCCTGTAGAGATTGTAGATGCTACTGATATGCTGGTAGCATGTAGACAACGCTGGTATGAAGTAATGAACGATTGGCATAATCAATATCAGGAACTTAAAAAAGTTCGTAGAGTAGGTCAACTTAGTGAGTAAAGGCGCACTATTACTTGCCACGCCACATGATACTATAGATTATATAGGTTTTGCTAAACTTGCTGCAAAACTAGTGGAAAAGCATCTGGGTATTGACACGCACATACACATCGGTGAAGCACGGCCTGGAAACATCCGTGCGTTTAAATGGCACGATGGTACAATAGACCGTGTGCAATGGTTTAACTCAGATCGTCCGCTGGCGTATGATTTGTCGCCCTTTGAAGAAACACTGTTAATAGACGTAGACTATATGACTTTTAATAATCAACTCAAAGATTACTTTGGAGGTAATCACGAGTTTTTGTGTTATGACCGTGTCTGGGACGTTACACATACCGACAGTATGAAGCATGAAAGATATATGACACGAGCAGGCCATCCCATGCTATGGGCAACTGTTGTTTATTTCCGCAAGTGTGAACTAGCATACAACATATTTGAAATGATGAAGAATATACAAACTAACTGGCGATACCATTGTAAATTTTGGGGATTTCCAGGAAGTAAATATCGTAACGATTTTAGTCTTACACTCGCTCATCAACTCATGCAGGGATATGATCAAGGCACAACATTTAATCATCCCTTGCCAAGTTTAAGCACCATGGATACAATCTATAAAGTACATGGCAGTGAGTTGTTTATCAAATATCAATATCATGGATCTTATAATGCATTAAAGATCAAGGATACAAACCTGCACATAATGAACAAAGCCTGTTTAATGGATCCAGAGATCAGGGGCGAGTTAGAACGGTATGCTGATGTTTAAGAAAAAAGTAGAACCACAGGGCTGGTTAACATTTGCACAGAACAGTGACACAGTTAACTATGTTAATCAAGCATACTTGCTGGCGTTGAGTGTTAAGGCTACCTGCACTATAAATAAGTTTGCAGTAGTAATAGATCATGACTCTGCACAAACACTAACAGACACCCAGCGCCGGGTATTTGATTATATTATTGAAGTGCCCAGGCAAGAAAATCCTTTCGCAATCGAATGCCAGGCGTGGAGTTTAACTCCTTTTACAGAAACGTTTAAGGTAGAATCAGATATGCTGATCCCCAGAAACATTGATCATTGGTGGGCTGGCTGTAGAACAAGTGATGTAGTAATGACATCCAAGGTGAGAAATTATCAAGGAAAAATAAGTAATACTAGGTATTACAGGAAGTTTTTTGATGCTAATAATCTGGCTGATGTTTATAACGGTTTTATGTATTTTCGTTATTCCAGGGATAGCAAAGAGTTTTTTAATCTTGCAACCAGGACTCTTGAAAACTTTACTGCTCTTAGAGATGGGGTGCTTGATCATTGTTTTTATGACACACCTGATACTGATGTTATATTTGGCATTGCTGGAACCATCTGGGCCAGCGGAAATAACATCAGTGACCATGCCCATGCCCGGCAAACCGGGGTCGCTCAACAGCCTATCGGGCCAATGAGTTATCCAACCTTTGCCCACATGAAAGGTGCTATTAATGGTTGGAAACCAGACTGGGATTGGCGCAACTCTGTTAGATGGACTTTAACCAACGACTTTGATTTTGTAGTAGGCGGATACGCACAGCATTACCCCTTCCACTATTTCCAGAAAGATTTTTGCACTGAAGAATTGATAGGTAGATATGAACAACGACTTGGAATCTAATCCATTTTTACAAGCATTTGCGCTTGTGGAATCTAATCCAGTTATTGAAACTGAACGAAGACTAAAATATAATGTAGAAACTGGTGAGTATAAGATTGAAGATGCTAATACTGTTCCTGTTAACGAAGTCTGGGAAGAAGACTACATTATAATATCACAAGACACAGCCCTGCACAATCCTATCGATCATAGAATTATTGATGGCAAGATTACCTGGATTGATACTAGTGTACAAACACACTGGCAAGATCCGCCGCCTGCACTAGTATTAGAAAATAATCCATATTTTTGTATAGAGGAACTAAATGACGATGCTGATTGACACAGCGGATATGGACACGATTTTTTTGACGTACGATGAACCAAAGAAAGAAGAGTTCTGGGTTCAAATACAAAACATTGTGCCCTGGGCTAAACGAGTAGACGGAGATGAAGGTTCAGATGCAGCACACAAAGCCGCAGCCGCGGCCAGTGACACTGAACGCTTTATTCTCATTGACGGCGATAATATTCCCGATGCTAGCTTTTTTAACTTACAGTTAGATATTAAGCCTGAGCATGAGGATTGTGTGTTCCGTTGGAAAGCTCGTAATTCAGTTAACGGACTTATGTACGGCAACGGCGGACTTAGTTGCTGGACTCGTGAGTTTATCAATAACATGCAAACACACGAAGCAACTGATGGTTCACACGAAACAGTAGTTGAGTTTTGCTTTGATAGCAAATACATTCCCATGAATAATGTTTACTCAACTACCTATCCTAATGGCAGTGCACGACATGCATGGCGAGCAGGATTTAGAGAAGGTGTTAAGATGTGTCTTAACAAAGGATACAAGCCTACTCTAGAAGAATTCCACAAACAAGTTCATGCTAAGAACTTTGACAAATTGTGTATTTGGCAAAGTGTGGGCCAAGATAGCGAATACGGGTTCGAAGCAATGGTGGGTGCAAGGTATGGCACCTACAAGCTAATGTGTACCGATTGGGATTGGCATGAAGTCAGAGACTTTGCAGCGTTGGATCGTCTCTGGGAAGAACATGATTACACAGTGGATGAATACCAGGAATGGGGAGCAATTCTTAGACGAAAATTATTGCTCCCCATTGTTGACTATACCGGAGACGAGAGTCGATTCTTTAAACACTATTACAGTCAGACCTATCATGAACATGACCCAATGACTACAGAACTAGAAGTTATTAGAAAGGTCGAAGGGTGGTGAGCGATTATTTTAATGATGCTCAGTTAGCAAAAGAAAAACTTGCCACAGTAAGTGATAGTTTTTGTTTAGCTAAATGGAAACAAGTTAGTCTACATTTAACAACTGGGCATACCAACAGTTGTTATCATCCTCCTTTGCATCGCATACCTGTTGAGCCATTGGCGGATAATCCCAGTGCCTTGCATAACACTGCACACAAGAAACAAAGTCGTCTGGAAATGATGTCTGGTACAAAGTGTACAGATTGCAACTACTGTTGGAATATTGAAGCACAAGATAACATGAGTGACAGACATTATCGCAGCGGTGAACCCTGGGCTATGGACTCATTTGAGGACATTGTAAATAACCCACAAGCAGATGTCAACCCAAGTTATGTTGAAGTAAACTTTAACAATGCTTGCAATCTTAGTTGTAGCTATTGTAGTCCACAATTTAGCAGCACCTGGACTAAAGAAGCAAAAGAACACGGTGCTTGGCCTACTAGTACTCCACACAATGACCCTGTACACTTTACAGGATCTCGACGTGCTATTCCTAACAGGGAGGACAATCCTTACCGCGAAGCATTCTGGCGTTGGTGGCCTGACCTATACAAAGATCTAAAACATTTCCGTATGACAGGTGGTGAACCTACCATGGACCCAAACACCTATCGTGTATTTGACTATGTACTCGAAAATCCTAAACCTGACTTGCATTTAAACACTACCAGTAACTTTAGTGTTGATCCCATGGTCTGGGACAAGTACAAAGGGTATGTGCAAGAGTTATGTAAAGGTGAACAAATAGAACACTTCATGCAGTTTGTTAGTTTAGATACCTGGGGAAAGCAAGCAGAGTATATACGACACGGGTTAGATTTTAATTTGGCAATAAATAGATGTGAAGAGTTTGTTAGAGATATTCCCAGTCGGTCAAGTTTAACGTTCATTATTACAATGAGCAATCTTAACATTATAAACCTTAAAAAGTTACTAGAGCATATCCTGTATCTTCGTCAGACTTACACGACGACTTATCAGCGGATTTGGTTTGATACACCCTTACTGTACACTCCAGAATGGCAAAGCCTGCAAATCTTACCAGAAAGTTATAGCATTTGTCTCAAGGAGTGTGTAGAATATATGAATAGCAATCTTCACGAAATGCATGGATTTAAGGACTATGAAGTTTTAAAGATGCAACGTGACTTAGACTGGATGCTCCATAGAACAACAGACGTTGAACGCAAACAAGCAGACTTTTATCGTTTCTTTAGCGAACATGATCGCCGAAGAGGCACTAACTTTTTAAAGACGTTTCCAGAGATGACAGAATTTTGGAGTACATGTGAATACAAAGCTAACAGATCTTAAATACAAACAAACAGTACTTGATACTAAGAGTGCGAGTTTTTGCGGAGCGAAATGGGGCAATGCTACTATTTGGTTGGGCAGTGGTATGACTACTAGTTGTCATCATCCACTGCCTCATAAGATTGATCCAATAGCAGTGCAATCTAATCCTAAACTCCTACACAATACTCCAGAGAAAAAAGAACAGCGCAGACAAATGCAATGTGGCGAGCGTCCTGCGGGTTGTGAATACTGCTGGAAGATTGAAGACATGGGCCCTAAATATATAAGCGACCGTGTGTACAAGTCAAAGATTTATACTGAACAAGAATTGCAAGAGTTTTATAAAACTGATAGTGAAGAAGATGTCAATCTACGCACACTAGAGATTGCCTTTGACAGAACATGTAACTTTGCTTGTAGCTATTGCAATCCTGCTTTTAGTACTACCTGGGTAAAGGATTTAAAGAACAATGGCGGCTATACTGATCTTGTTAGTGACGGACGCAATCATTTTACTCATAGTCATGATAACAACCAACTATTTGGATTAAACGAATACAATCCTTATGTGGAAGCGTTCTTTAAATGGTGGGACAGTGACTTACACCTTACATTGCGTGAACTACGCATTACTGGTGGTGAGCCTATTATGAGCCCTGAGCTTTGGAAGTTATTGGATTGGTTTAAGAAAGAGGGTAATACATCAGATTGCCGTATCGCTATTAACAGCAACCTAGGTGGTAAACCAGAGTTAATTGATCGGTTAGTTGAAGCAAGAACACACTTGCCTAGTCTGGATGTATATACTAGTTGTGAGTCTACAGGAATTAAAGCAGAGTACATTAGAGATGGATTAGACTTTAATAGCTGGTGGGATAACTTAGTAAGACTACATGAAGCTGGTATAGATACACATTGCATGATGACAGTTAATGCACTTTGTTTGGACACACTCCCAGACTTAATATTTAAAATACTGCATGCTAGACAAGAGTTAAACAAAGACTTTGCAGTGTTTAGTTTAAATATTCTTAGATTTCCTAGTTTTCAAAGTTGTTTAGTATTACCACAGAATGTTAAAAACACATGTGCAGGCAGGTTAAAAGCGATACTATCCTGGGACTTACATGATTTTGAACGAGGGCAAGTTGAGAGACTTATTGAATATTTGCACACAGTAGAGACACCACACAACGAAGCATTTGAAATGCCTAAACTACACAATGATTTTAAACAATTCTACCAACAATATGATGTAAGAAGAAACAAAAACTTTGAAACAACATTTCCAGAGTTAAAAGATTGGTACATGACACTATGACACAGGATTTAGATTATTATTTTCCAATAAAGACAGAGACTGCCTGTCAGAGCAAATGGTCCTGGAGTACTATATGGCTTAATTCTGGAACTAGCAGTAGTTGTCATAGAGTAGATGACTTTAAGATACCCGAGGATAATTTTGGTAGTTTTCATAACTTGCCTGAAAAGATTGTCCACCGTGAAAAGATGCTTAAAGGAGAGTGGCCAGGCCAGGGCTGCGAATATTGTAAAGTAATTGAAGATGCTGGAGGGTTTAGTGACAGGATGCATAATAACGATTTGCCAGGATATGCTCCCACTGAACTTAAAGATGACCAGACATTAACCAATGTAAAGCCTACTATTGTGGAGATATTTGCCCATAATACTTGTAATTTTAAGTGTACATACTGCAACCCAATGTTAAGTAGCAGAATTGAACAAGAAAGTAGAAGTTTTGGCGATCATGCACTTTTTAGTCCTGTAAAAGATCTAAACAATGCCGTAGTTGATAAGAGGTACGAAGATTTCTTTGTATGGTTAGAAGATAATATACAGGGACTTATGCGGCTCCACCTACTAGGCGGAGAAACTTTTATTCAGCATGATTTGATAACTAGAGTTTTAGATTTAGTAGAAAGAAAACCCTGTCCTAACCTGCAACTTAATATCTTTAGCAACTTTAATCCCCCGCAGAAATATTTTAAAAAATACATTAACGCTATATATGAGCTGTGGAAAAAAGGATGCATTGGCAGATTTGATCTAACAGCTAGTATTGATTGTTGGGGGGCGCATGCAGAATATGTTAGATTTGGATTAAACTGTACAGAGTTTGAAGAGAACTTTGCGTATGCTGCAAGTTTTCCAGAAGAATTTTTATTCTTATCTGCAAATCAAACCGTAAGTAGCTTAACCATGAAAACTATGCCTGATTTAATCCGTATGATTAACAAGTATAATACTAATAGACACATTGGTCATTATGCAATGTTAGTAGACGGATATCCTTTCATGCGTCCTGAGATTTTTGCGTATGAAATCTGGGAACCAGTTTGGAAAGAGATATTTAAAGAATTGAAAACAGACACATTTCAACAACAGGAAACGGTAAAAATCTTTACTGGATTGCAAGATGTTATGCAAACTAATACTGAGAATAATTACAAGGCAATAGAAAAACTACATGGATACCACGACGAGATAGATAGAAGAAGAAATACAAGTTGGCGAACATTATGGCCTGAATTAGTGATTGAAAAAACATGACAGATAAACTAGAAAACTACTACAGTGATTATGATTACGGGCAGAGAATGCCACTTAAAATCAAACCTGAAGAACTTACTGACAAAGAACGAGATCTCCTGGTCAAAAGTGATGTCTTTTGTATTCTACCCTGGATACACTTGCATGCATATCCAGACGGCAGAGCCTATCCTTGTTGTTTGGCAAAGTATGAGAACCATGTTGGCTCATTGCGAGAAAACACCATGGAAGAGATTTGGCGTGATAAACCCATGCAAGATCTTCGTAAGAACATGGTTACTGAATGCAAGAGCGAAGTGTGTAACAAATGCTATGAGCAAGAAGAATCAGGGTTCTTTAGTATGCGAAATAGCAGTAACCAAACATTTGGACATCACATTAAAACAATAGACGATGACGAGTTTAAAATTCGTTATTATGATGTCCGATTTAGTAATTTGTGTAACTTGTCCTGTCGTAGTTGCGGCGATGTGTTTAGTAGTAATTGGGTTAAAGAAGCCAAATTAATGAACTGGCTGCCTAAGGACGCACCAAATGTAAGTTATGCTGGTAAGACTGAAACAGATGCCTGGGAACAACTACTGCCGCATATTCCTTATATTGAAGAAGTATATTTCGCCGGTGGTGAACCGCTGATGATGAAAGAGCACTACGACTTATTGAATGAGTTATTGAGGCAAGGTCGCACAGACGTCAAACTAGTATATAACACCAACTTTACAGAACTGGTATTCAAAGGTAGCAGTGTTCTTCCGTTGTGGAATGAGTTTGAGTGTGTTAGCATCGGCGCAAGTTTAGATGCTAGCCACGAGCGAGCAGAGCTCATGCGTAAAGGCACTAAGTGGGCACAGACAGTTAAAAACAGAGAAGAGATGCTGAAAGTATGCCCTACTGTAGACTTTTACGTCAGCTCAACGTTAAGTATTATGAACAGCTTTCACATTCCAGACTTCCACAAGGAATGGGTTGAACTGGGATTATTGCGTCCCATGGATTGGAATATTAATATATTGCAAAGCCCAGAGTATTATAGAATCGATGTATTACCAGAAGCAATGAAACAAGAAGTAGTTGAGAAGTTTAACGCTCACATTGAATACCTTACTCCCATTGATGAGTTTAGCAGAGCAAGCAAAGGATATATGGCAGCGGTTAATTATATGACACAACAGGACAACAGTCATCTGATTCCTGAATTATTGGAAAAATTAAATCACTTGGATAAGTTTAGAAACGAAAATTTCTTTGAAGTATTTCCAGAATTAGCGAGGTTAAAAGAACATGGCTAGAGAGTATGGAGGAAAATGTATTCTTCCCTGGATTAGTTTAGAGACGACACCCCTGGGCCAAGTTAGGCCTTGTTGTTTAGCAGTTGGTGAAGTTCCTGATATTGATTTAAATAAAAATACACTTGAAGAAGCATTCCGCAGTCCTTATATGAAGTCACTGAGGAAAGCATTTAGCGAAGATAAACTACCTGGGCAGTGTCAACGGTGCTGGTCAGAAGAGAAGGCTGGCAAGAAAAGCAAGCGTGAATACATGTTGGAAAAGTTTAAACATGTGGAAGTTGACTACACCAATTTAGAAGGTGAAACACTACAATTCCTGGACTTAAAGCTAGGAAACATATGTAATCTAAAATGTCGTATTTGCGGATCCTGGAGTTCAAGTAAGTGGGCCCAGGAAGAAATAGCACAACATGGTAAAGAAAATATTGCCAGCCAATGGCTTAAACAAGGACAATGGCCCCGCAAGAGCAAGAAGTTCTGGGAACATGTTGACAGTATTCTGCCTGATATTAAATATTTTGAATTTACCGGCGGTGAGCCATTTCTAATCAAGCAACACTTTGATTTACTAGAACGTGCTGCTAAATCGGGATATGCTAAAGATATTGGTATTCACTATAACACAAACGGTACACAATACCCCAAGCAACTTGAAGTATGGAAAAACTTTAAACATGTTCAGATTGCGTTTAGCATTGACAATGTAGGTGAACGGTTTGAATATGAACGCGACGGAGCAAAGTGGGCTACAGTTAACCGTAATATTAAGAAATTCCTAGCATTAAAAGAACAAGGGTATCCACTAAGTTTTCAGATCTGCGTTACCTGGAATGTTCAAAACATTTTTTATATGAACGATTTCTTAACCTGGGCAAAAACCAGTGGCATTGACGACATACATTTTAATCTAATGCACGACCCAGAGGAGTTTAGTTTATCCAAGTTACCCAAGGCCATGGTATCACCGTTAATGTTAGTATTACAAAAATGTCAGATCCTGCATCCGCAATACAAGGATCGGATCATTAGTCTTAAAGAGTTTGCAATGACTAGTTTAAACGACGACAACGCAAACACAGGAGAGGCGCTGAGAAAGAAGTTAGATCAGACTGATATTCAACGTGGTGTTGTATTCGCTGAAACTCATCCTGAAGTAGCAAAAATGATTGGCTATGAATAAACCAGATAGCCTCTGCATGGCACCTTGGGTTCACACCTATCTTAGTCCACAGACAGAAAGACGCCTATGTTGTGCGAGCAGAGAACCTGCACAGAGTTTTACACAATACATTGACACAGATGCTGGTGATAACGTATACACTCCGCAAAGTTTAGATGAGTATTGGAATAGTGAACGTATCCGTAGAGTAAGGCGTGATATGATAAACAACATTGTGCCTCCCGAATGTGAAGTATGTAATAACAAGTTACTGAACACTGATGTATATCGCAGTTACTTCTGGCAAATGTTTGGTCACAAGTATGATCAAATTTTAAAAACTACAGACGAAACTGGATATACTACAATGAAGCCCATTAGCTGGGACTATCGTTTCAGTAACCTGTGTAACTTTAAATGTCGTATGTGTGGCCCTATGTTATCAAGTAGCTGGGAAACAGAAGCTCGTAAACAAGGTAAAATAGAACCTTGGATGGAGCCAGCAGTAAAAGAACAAATTAGCAACTATCAAGATACACAAATAGAGGCTGAGTTTAGTCAGGCTGTAGAAGAACATCGCATAGAGGAAATATACTGGGTTGGTGGCGAGCCTCTGATGTACGAACAACACTGGCGATACATGCAACGTATTATTGAACTAGGAGACGGCCCTGGGTTATATGCTAGATACAATACAAACCTAAGCCGTGTAGACTATCAAGGCATTAACTTATACACTGACATATTAGACAACATTAGAGACTGGCAGGTATGTGCTAGTATTGACGGCACTGGTCCGGTAGGAGAGTATATACGTACTGGATTAAAATACGATTCATGGTTAGAAAACTTTAAACAAGGTATAACTCATGCCCGTCACCGTCGCCAGATGCGCTTAGATTTTACATTAACCACACCAGGACTATTTGAACTGGAAAATATGTGCAAACTAGCAGACGATCTTAATGTGGACATTCTTGCCAAAGTGTGTTTTGCTTTTGATCCCAGCATAGCAATGAGTCCATTGTTTCTACCCAGAGACATTCTTGAAAGCATAATTAATAGTGTACTACCAAAAATAAATCACAGGGCGCTAAAGGATGTGTTAAATAACCTTGTAACACGCCCTACTTTTGAAGAAGAGTTTCCTGATTCATTCCAAGAGGCAAGAATACAGGGCAAGCAAAGAATTAAAAAATTAGACACTATTAGAGGAGGAATGACTTTTGAAGAAACCATCCTGGACAATGAGGCGTTATCTACATGGTGGGGAGAGATATCAGATGACATGGCTTAAGAATATTATTAACAGAATTAAAATGGAAATACAATACCGCAAACGGTTAAAAGAATTGAAAAAAAGAGATCCTTTTATTTACAAATAGGCAGAAACATGTTTAGTAAAAAATGTAAAAAACACTTAGCAGAAGTAAATGAATCAGGATTGCAGCATATGATAGTTGCACTGACAGTGGCAATAAAATTTCAACTATTGGTGCCTGCACTTATCGTACATAGTATTGTGCCAGGGTTGTTTACTCATACAGCAACTGAAGTTATAAAGCGCATACTGCAAGACAGACGTTAAATGAAATTAGGTAATATATTAGGTGTGAGTGCAGGGTTCCACGACGCTGGAGTTAGTGTTGTTGACAGCAGGGGCAATATACTCTTTGCTGCTCACAGTGAACGATATAGTCGTGTAAAAAACGACGCTAACTTAAATCAAGGTATTATCGACGAAGCATTAAGTCATGGTGAGATTGCTAGAGTAGCATGGTACGAAACTCCCTGGCTTAAGAAAACCAGACAGATATACAGCGGTGAGTTCCGTAAGGCATTCACTGATAAGAGTCCTAAACAGCATTTAAGTGAAGTAGGCGTTAACCGACCCATCCAATATCACAGACATCATTTAAGTCATGCCGCTGCTGGATTTCAAACAAGTCCTTACGAGCGGGCTATTGTAGTCGTTGTTGATGCCATTGGTGAATGGGATACTTACAGCGCATACCGTGCTGAGTATGACAACAGAGGAAAAGCACAATACACCCGCATAATGAGCCAGCGTTATCCACATAGCCTGGGATTGTTCTACAGTGCAATGACTCAGCGTGTGGGATTAAAGCCCATGGAAGAAGAATATATCCTTATGGGAATGTCTGCTTATGGAAATCCCAGCAAATACAGAGAAGTATATGACGAGTTTGTATGTGAGGATTATGAACAAACCTGGACACAGAATTTCCATGCAGGTATGGATCCTGAGTTTCTTAAAGATGCACCGGCTGAAGACTTAGCCATTGCTGGGCAACTAGTAGTTGAGCGATGTTTAACTACACTAATGCGTCAACTAGCAGAAGGCAATCCAGACATTGACGATTGTGTGTTTATGGGCGGGGTTGCTCTTAATTGTGTAGCAAACGCACAGATAAGAAGTATCTGGAATAGACTTTGGATTATGCCCAACCCTGGGGACTGTGGATCAAGTTTAGGGGCGGCGGCATTGACCTACGGCAAGAAATTAAACTGGCAAGGTCCTTATTTAGGAACTAACATACCTGGGGACTATCCTTGTGAGGAACTAGTAAGCGAACTAATAGAAAATAAAATTGTAGGTGTTGCCAGTGGCAGGGCAGAGTTTGGTCCCAGGGCATTGGGTAATAGAAGTTTACTTGCTGATCCAAGAGGCGATGACATTAAAGATCGTGTTAATGAAATTAAACGCAGACAAAAGTTTAGGCCATTTGCGCCAATGATCCTAGAAGAACGTGCACACGACTATTTTGATATGCCTAAGTTTGACAATCAACCGTATATGCAAAGTGTCTACGAGTGTAAGTTTCCAAAAGAATTTCCTGCTATCGTGCATGCTGATGGAACCAGCCGTGTACAAACAGTGGGCAAAGACGACAAAACAGGTGCCAGGCAGTTATTAGAGATGTGGTATGTAATGACAGATTGTCCTATTATATTAAACACTAGTCTAAATATTAGAGGTGAGCCTGTAGTAAATGACCGCGCAGACGCAGACAGATTTCAACAACGATATAATGTTAAGGTATGCAGTTAAATGAAAAATAAGTTAATTAAAAAGGTAAAAAAGATGGAATTAGGTAACCCCGTAATTACCACCCTTGTTGGGTTGGTAATTTTTTATATTGGTTTAAAGATGTTTTCAGGTGGAATGAAATCCATGGGTAATTTAGATCATCTATCCTATTTTATTCATAATCAATATTGGATGTTTTTAGGTGGAATTATTATGACATTGTTGTGGCAATCTTCGTCATTGTCTACGACTGCAATTATTGCTCTTGTAGCAAGTGGTGCGGTGCCACTGCCAGCGGCAATAGCGGCAGTCCTGGGTGCAAACATTGGCACAACAGGTACTATATGGATTGCTGGAGCATTGGTGTCCGACGGTATGCCAAAGGGCGATACACTAAGGATTGCGTTAGCGCACACTGGAGTAAATCTGTTTATGGCAGCAACTTTAATGCCATTTATTCATCATATTGGTAGGTTCTTAGGAAGGTTTGGTTAGTAGTTGACTTATAGAGTGTGTAATTATATAATATTAAAATGAAACAAAAACATAAACAAGCACACATGAAGTCTGCATTTAACTATGCAGAATGTTCAACCGCGACACGACTTCAAGTTGGTTGCGTAATCGTCAAAGACAATCGCATTATTAGTATTGGCTATAATGGCATGCCCAGTGGCTGGACAAATGAGTGCGAGACAGATGATAATGTAACCAAACCTGAGGTACTTCATGCAGAGTCGAACGCCATTTGTAAACTTGCTCGTAGCAGCGAAAATGGCACTGGAGCAACGGCATTTGTGACTCATCAGCCCTGCATGGATTGTGCTAAACTACTCTACCAAAGCGGAATCACTGAAGTTTATTATGTACATGAATATCGCCTAACACACGGCGTTGACTTTCTAGAAAAGTGCGGCATTAAAGTTGAGCAGATGTCTATTTAATGGAAACATGCAAGTATTGCGATAGAGAGATAGTCGAAAGTGTTCCTGAGAACTCTGGATATGGATCCTGTGCTGGGTTGTATTGTGGACATATGCGAGTATACGGTTTGTATAATGAAGACTGTCGACAAGTGATTGTGAGAACAGACATAAAAGATGTTTGATATCTTTTGCATGCAAATTACTGACGAACCAGTAGACTTACCTGCACACACAGAATACACTCGCTGGAACGGAACACACCTGGATACCATACGCAGGTGTGTTAACCGTGCTAGAACGGAGTATGTGTGGATTGTAGCAGACTGTTGCAATTATGCAACATTTGACTTTACTTGGCAACCCGTGCCCTGGGAAGCCGATCAAATACATTGCTGGGCCAGTGGTGATCAGAAGTTTGGCGATACTTTCCTGGTGCCTGTCAGTGCTTTTAAGAAGCAAGACCAAGGGCTTAAACTACTTGAGTGGTACGAGCACATAAACTGGCATAATCAGCCAGAAATAGCTCGTAAACCGTGGCCTACGGTTAAGAATGTGAGTGAAATCAGCACACTTTATGCATGGATTAAAAATACCCCTACAAGTATAGTTTATGACCCCAATTTGTGGAAAGAACGCAATCTACACGTTTTTAATAAAAGCGGAAGTGTACTACTAGTGCCCAGGGACTGTAAAACGCAATTTAAAGAACAATACTACGACTACCCATACATCTTGCGTCATAATACCCATAATATAGCAGAAAAACCACTGGATGTTGTGTATCTTTCAAATGGTGAAAAAAACGCTGAAAGAAACTGGGAGATACTAAAAGATATATGCCCTAGAGCAAAGCGAATTGATGGAATTACTGGCAGAGCACAAGCATACAAGGCATGCGCAGAGGTTAGTGATACCCCTTGGTTCTTTAATGTATTTGCCAAGTGTGTTACACTGCCTGAGTTTGACTTCGACTGGCAACCAGATTGGCTACAGGGAGACAAACATTGGATATTTCATGCTCGTAATCCTGTTACAGGTTTAGAATATGGCCACATGGGTATTATTGCATACAATAAAAAACTTGTACTAGAGCAAGATGAATGGGGACTAGACTTTACACTGAGCGCCAGACACGGTGTTGTTCCTGTTGTGGGTAGCATTGCAGAGTTTAATACAGACAAACATGCAACCTGGCGTACAGCATTTCGTGAGTGTATTAAGCTCGCACAAAACAATGACATAGAAAGTCGATACAGACTTAAACAATGGTGTACAGTGGCAGAAGGTGATTTTGCTGAGTGGAGTTTGCGTGGCGCTAATGATGCACAGAGGTTTATTGATTCAGGGCAGGACTTAAACTTAACTCGCGAGTGGAAGTTCCTGGAAGAATTCTTTAACACTACGTATGATATGAAGTAATTCTTCGTCTGTGGTATAAGGATCACATGGCAATGCTAGATGTCTGTTACAATTATTACAAGCGCCTGGTAAATTCCAAATTGGTTGCTGATATACAGATTTAGTTTCTATTCCACTAACATATAAATGATCAGCAAGTGCACCACGATGTTCAGTTCCTATCACAAACTTACTTACCAACCCATCACAATCAGTAACGATGTCAACATAGTTGCCTAGTTGCATGGTGTAATCATATGCAATCTCTTGGCGTCTTTCCTGCCACAATGGAAAATGCTCTAACTTAACAAGTAACTCTGCACAGTCACGCTCACTCATTATGCTATTGCCGCCTATATGGCTTTCATGATGACCATGTCTGCGAAGATCTCTGACTCTGTCTGCAATATGTTTATCGTTAGTAACAACAGCCCCGCCGTTGCCAAAGTTAGGCAGTGCTTTGGTAGGATCAAAACTGTATGCAGCTAACTTGCCTTGTAATGGTGCACCAAAGTGTTGAGCACCATCTTCAATTACCATAACATCTGTGGGTATAGTTTCTGTGTTGCCAAACAATCCTACCCACACAACACGGTCTATTCCATGAGGAACAGTATCCCAGTCTAACAGTCCGTTAGGCTTAACATCTACACACACTGGATTTAAACCAGCTCGGTAAATGCTATTTTCTGTGGCAATAAATGTTTGGCTGGGTAAGGCAACAGGGCCTTTGATGCCTGATGCAACTAACCCATAATAGAGTGCATCGCTGCCGCTGCCAACCACAACAGCGTGATCAGCACCAGCAACTCTAGCAATTCTTTCTTCAAATTCTTGTGTAAATTCGCCCAGCATGACACGGCCAGATTTTAATGATAAATCTGCCATACGGGTTAAGTTAGGTTCTAGTTCTTTATAGAGTCTGTTCAGATTGCAGAGTTGTATCATTCTCTTCAGTTTCTGCTTCGGGTTGAACTTTCTGTAAACTTGTTAAAAGATTTTCGTGTAAGTCTTGAATATTAATCTCACCAGTTTCTAACATTAGCAAGGCTTTAACTGGTGAGCATTTTTTTAATCTTGCAAGTCTGGCTGCAAGAATTACTAGCTCTACTCTGCCTGTGATTCCTGATTTATTTAATATATTATCTGCATTAGTAAACGGCATTATTAATTATTCCTGTGCTGTTTGTGGTAGCATTTTAGTGTCCACATAATCATTTCGGTTGGATCTTGAAAACTCATGTTCGCCATCTTGTTTTTATCAAACCACCATCCCCACTTGTTCTTACACATTTCTTTTGCATATTCTACAGAACTGCCACTAACACTTAACGAATTTAGATATACATTGTATTTGAACTTTTTTCCGTATCCACAATCTTCTGGAATATGGTAATTAAATACATCTGGTCTAAAATATTTGCAAACCGCATGTGTTAATATATAATTTATATTAACTTGCATTTCCAAAAAGTTCATGGGCTAACGGAAATACATTTGCAATAACTTCAGCACAGGCTACAGCAATATCCATGTGTTCCTGTTGAGTACCATTTGCTGCTCGTAGATCAATATAATGAATCCAACTACGCAATGTTCCGTTCATGTATAAGGTTGATTTAGTCAACCCTTCTGGTAATACTTTGCGGGCTAGTTCTTTGGCAATGCCGTTCTCAATAGCCCAGTCGTATTTCTGTTTAGCTAGTGCTGCTACTTGTTCCTGAGCATCCAACCATTGGTGGTGTAACTCAATATTTTCTGTGGGGATACTATTTTGTCTGTTCTTTGTATCTTGAAGTCTTGCTTCACTATACTCAAACATATCACCTTGCTCTTCAGGATTCGCATAGCGTTGACTAAACTCCTGAAATGCAAAACTACGATGCCTGACAATTTGGTGTGCAATATCTCTTGTTGTTTGAATTTCTAAACAAGCATTGACCATTTCCAGCGGAGACCAATGAGAATGTTTAATCAAATACTTAATTAATTTCTCACTGGTTTCCTGATTCATCTGGTTGCTAGGATTACTAACC
>Ga0099848_1000237_pt1 | contig 24896 bp, 27 predicted proteins | sample CB_VirMetaG_3_FD_78179 | JGI IMG/M metagenome (GOLD analysis project Ga0099848, IMG submission 78179) | Freshwater to marine saline gradient viral communities from Chesapeake Bay - CB_1508_1S Viral MetaG | ecosystem: Environmental > Aquatic > Marine > Coastal | place: USA: Chesapeake Bay...
AATGATAGTTTTGTTTACATTCTTTTCGTAATAAAGGGCAAGAAATAATGCGTTTGACATATTGTCTAATGTTACCGCATATTTTGAACCTGTGTAGTTTGCTAATTTTTCTTCAAACTCTTCCGTTATTTTATATATACCATTAGCCATAATTTATTTTTTTAATATATCACCTCTCCAAACTCTGTACGAATCAGAATCAAAATGTTGTGTTGATACCTCAAACACCACACCATCGGTTAAAGCCTCTAACTGATGTGGTTGACCAGGTAACTGTCTGACACTATCACCAACTTTAAGGTGTTCTTCATGTAATTCAGCCGTTTCAGTATCAATCCATCTATAAATAAATTCACCCTCATCAACATACCATGTTTCATCTTTTATCATATGATAATGCATTGAAAATTTACAACCTTTTTTAAATACTAATAACTTACCACAATACAATTCATTATTGACAAATATGACTTCATGTCCCCAACCTTTAGGGACATTACAACCATCACATTCAATAGCATTTATAACTTTTGGTTTTTCCATAATTAATTATAATTTTTTATATTTATATCCAACGGCACCAATTAAATAGTTTAGCTCATCGTCATTTTTTATCATTTTTTTAACATTATCGGGTAATTCAACCATGTCATATCGATTTAAAACATTATTACTTTCTTTAAAAGATGAACTTGTTCCTTTAATTTTTTCTATATTGATAGTTTCATTAATTAAAAAGTTTTCTTTTAAGAAACTATTTCTTTTATCTTTCGATGTTAACCAATCCTCAAATTTTATATATGAAACTCTATTTTCAATAACAGCCCTTGCATGTTCCTTCCACGTATCAATAAAAATTTTATCATAGGTATGTGAATGATGTTTAGTAATATTAGCATGATAACGAGAACTAATTAGGTTATAAAAATCTCTAATAACTAAAAATCGATAACTATCTTTTGGTTCAATACCCCAAAAAGGTTTTAAATTCATCTTACCATAGTAGTAATTATTTGGACCAAAAACAGAATAGTAACTACGTACATCTTCATAATTAACCATAAGAGTTTTTGGTTTAGAACCAAAATTATTTAAGAGTTCACCAGCATTAACTTGCCATTCATTACCTTCATTAAGTATAAGAAAATTACTATCACCCATAACGGTTAACCTATAATCCCAACTATTAATTTTTAATCCTGTCAAATTATGTGTTAACCATGCCATTATAGCATGATGTCCTGACCTCCTCAAAGAAATTATTTCAATTATATCTGTCATAAAATTATTTTCTATTAATATAAATGATATTCTTAATAAAGAGTATTGTAAATATTCGAAAATAATATTTCCATATTTGTTTGTTAGGTTATATTTTTTAAAAAAGTTATATGAAAATAGGTCTATTAGTTACCGCATACAATTGTGAAAAATACATTAAAGATTGCCTACAACCTTGGTTAAACTTGAGGGATACTCATAATATTATTATATCCGCAAACAGCGGTATGTTTAAACCATATAAAGATTTTGGGTTTGAAGAAAAAAATGATGTAACATTAAAAATTTTAAATGACTCTAAATTAGATTTTTTAATAACTACAAGTGGTAATAATTTATTAGATGAAGATTCTAGTCGCAACACCTGTTTAGATTACCTTAATAAACAAAATGTTGATTTAGTATGGGTCGTTGATGGTGATGAAATTTATACAGAAAGACAAATATTAGACATTATAGATTTCATTAAAGAAAATGAAAATTATAATTCTTATTTTGTTCAATTTAAGAATTACACTCTAAAATATCCGTATTTCACAAAAGGTTTTGCTAGAGAAACGATATACAAAACAAATGTTGGTGGTGGAATCTCTCATTTTCATTTTGACGTATACATAACATACAATAATGGTAAAACAAATCATGATTTAAATAAAGGTATTTACATTCCAAAAGATATTGCATATGTAGAACACTATAGTTGGTTATCAGATGATAGTAGAAGTTATGAAAAAATTACATATCAAGAAAATAGATTTTCAGGCCCTGAGGGTAAAAGATGCGCGTTCACTATAATAGATGATAAATTAGCATTTAATAAAGAATTTTGGGAAAACAGAAACCTAAATGTACCAAACTTAAATGTTCTACATACACCGTATAGTTATGATTTTGAACTATCATATCACCAAAATGAAAATATATTATATATTGATTGGATAACAAGAGAAATGAATATTGTTATCAAAATCTTTAATATTAATAACAAGGAAAAATTATCAAAGTATTCAATGAATCTAATACAAGGCATAAAATATTATGTAGTACCACCAGAATGGTTAATAAACGATGTGAACTTTGAAGGGTTTAATATTGAAGTTTGGGAAAATGATAATATCATCCACAAAGAAGATATTCTTTTAAAAACACATTTTTAATTATACTAACTACGTATTAAAATACCATTTACACTTTTTATGTGTTTTTAAATTTTGATTATTTATTAAATAATCAAATACTTCTTCTTTCGAATCATACCTAATTCTTTCAATTACATGTAATTTCTCATCATTTAACATTATTTTATTAACAATATTTTCAGGAATATCTATGTAAAACCAATTTTTATATAAATATATTCTTCTGTCATCTACAATGATATCATCTTTAAACTTAATTTGAATATGTATATCTAACTGTTTATTGGTAAAATTATAAACCGAATATATCCATTTTTTTTCATCATATCTGTTTATATAAACGCCAGAATTTAACTGACTAAACATAGGATTAAAATCACCCGCATCAACACTATCACTTACAACTTCTTGAAATATTTCACTATACTCTTCCATAGAAATTGTTTCTTTTTTTTCTAAGTATCTCAAAAAATCATATAACCATTCTTCAGCTATTTTAAATTTTGTTATTCTAACATAATCCAAAGGATTTTTTATTATTCTACTACCTGAATACTCAATAAATTTATTTACTGAAAAAATTGATGGAATAGGATATGCTGACTCAATACCAGAAATGTTACATGGAATAAAAAAACAATCTAAATTGTTTTTTTCAACTCTTTTATAGATTGCATTTATAAAATTTTTTGATTTTTGATTAAAAATATAATCATATTCAGTAATCATAACATATTCATATCCCAAAATTTTAGCATAATTAACTGATTGTATATAATGATTTATAACGGCAGGTTGATATGTTTTTTTTGTAATATAACTTCTAGTAGATATTCCGCCGAAAAAAAACTGTCTATTAAAATTCGCCTCCGTTATTGGTAAATCTAAATTATAAAAATCTGTCTCACTTAAAATTATATTTTCTTTGTTATATATAACATAGTCAACACAATCCATTATTGTTTGTTCAATTTCACTTGAAGTTGATAATAGAATTGGTAATTCTAAATCTCTTAATGATATTATAGTTTTATATAATTTTTCTTTTTTTTCTTCATTGTCGGCATGTGAAAATAAAACAATACAGGTTTTCATAAAACATCAATTAATTTAACAGGCACTCCAACATATGTACCACTATCTTTTATGTCTTTAACTACCGCACCATTCATACCAATAATGACGTTATTAGTTATATTGATTTTTTCTCTTATGTTTGAGCAACTTCCCATATAGACATTCTTACCTATCGTAACATTTCCACCAACCACTGAACATGGCATCGCACTAAAGAAATCATCAATTACACAATCATGACCAATGTGATTACCTCGATTAAGTAAACAATGTTTACCTATTTTAATGTTTGTTGTAATAATTGAATTAACACCAATAAAACTACCTTCACCTATTTCAATAGTATCATCCATTATTTGTACCGTAGGATGAATAAATGTGAAGTATTTTGTTTCTCTAGGTAATTTATTAACAATTTTATATCTGTCCTGCGAATCCGCAACAGCAACCATTAATTCAAATTCTTTTGGGTTAAATTCAGACAATGGTTTTGTTCCATCAACAACATATTCATCATCAACAAAACAAGTTAGTTTTTCACCTATCTGTGCCATTACTTCCCTTGCATGACCACCATATCCAACTAATGCTTTTTTCATCTTATTTAATGATTTTGTTTTATTAATCTAAATAAATTTATAGTTTTATTTAATTTTAAGATTACTTATAATTTTATCAATACCTATTATATCTGTAATATTATAAAGATTATAAACTTTTTTAGTCGTAATTTAGTCCTTCCAAAAATAATGTTCTTTTACTGAACAAATATGACTTCTATCATCAATCAATTTGTGTTGAAAATTTTTATATTTTAAAAAATTAATAAGTCCTGTATCGTCACCACCATATTGTAAATGTGTTTCTAAATGTATTGAGTGTGTTTTATCTAAAACTGAATCTTCAATATTAGGCACTACATTATATTCTTCACCCTCAATATCAATCTTTAATAAACCAATTTTATCAATTTTATAAAAATTTATTAAATCGATAATTCTATAGTTTGGAACTCTAATATCAGAACTACCATCAATTCTACTTCCTACCGAATTTTTATTGTAAAAATTTCCATATGTGTATTCATCCTTAGAATTACTAATCGCACCCCAAACAGGGTAAACATTACTATGATTTGAAAATGTTGATTTCAAACTACTATGTGCTAAAAAGTTAGGCTCAACAGATAATACATTTTCATTTGAAAATCTTAAGGAACCCGCAGTATAACCACCAACACTAGCACCTAAATCAATTGTCCAACCAGAGTATTTACCAAATATATCAGGTCTTCCTTTACCACATAGAGTTTCAAAAAAAATACCACAAACATCGTCATATAAATAAACATCGTTTGATTTAATTTTTTGTTCTTTTTTTCCAAACGTAAAATCTAAATCTAATGTTTCACCGTTTTTGTGTATGAATAGATATCTATATCCATAAAACTCAGGAAGATTGATATAAATCTCTACATTTTGAAAATGTTTATAAAAATATACCGTATTAGATGGTATTAGAACGTTCGACCATCTTAATATAGGAAAATTAAAAATCCCCTCAAAAACAATAATATCACCTTCAAAATTTTCGGTACCTTGATTCCAAAATTTAAAGATTTCTCTGTTATTTAAATCTATTTGTGGATATATTTTTATCATTATACAAAATATTTTTTTGTGGTAGTTCTAAAATCATAATGATATATAATTTCGTCAATTCTTGTTTGGGTTTTTATTTCTTTTAATCTTCTTTCTGCCCATTCGTCATCTTCACCAGTCCTAACATCCATAAATCTTTCAATCATAGTTTCTTTTTTATGAATTGCCAAATGATTTGGAAGCCTATAATAAACATTATTAATCTCACCATATTTATATTCCATACCTTGTCTTGCTAATTTTATATCCCAACCATTTGTTGTTACTATACCATTAAAAACAATAACATCTGAATCCTCTTTTGATTTTGATAATACTAAATCAACATAACCATCACTAACAATATCATCATCATCAATAAAACAAACATATTTTCCACTTGCATAATCTAAAGACATATTTCTTTTGGTGCCTATTGGTATTTCACCATAGTCAGTCAAAATAACTATTTCAACATCTTTTTTATTTATTTGAGGTTTTAATATTGAAAGAATTCTATTTAGAAATTCTATTTTTCTTTCTTCTAATGTACAAATTAAGATTGATAGTATTGGTAAATTAGAAGAACCTTTTATATATTCTAATTTAATTTTGTTTTTAGTTAATTCGATTATCATTTTTTTAATTGTTAAAATTTAAGATAAACAGATGCATATGGATTATTTACAATATATTCGATAATATCGTACTCATTATTGTTAAATTCTATTGAATTAAGTTTAACCTCAATCGCATTATTAAATAAATCTCTAAACCTTTCAATATTTTTGTCTTCCCACCACTCAAGATGAAATGAAATCCATAATGACCAATGATGTATTTCTGCATGTTTTATGAGTTCTTCTAATATAAATTCTTCCCCACCTTCAATGTCAACCTTAACAAATCCCACATTTGAAAAAGGAAAAAAATTATTAATTGTTTTAGATAAAGTTGTTAAAGTAATTGCGTTTATTTTATAATCATTATCACTTTTACTTATTAATCTTGTTTGACTTACAGATTCCCCTAAACCTATATTATTTAACCAATCTTCATTAACATTTGGACCAAAAAAAACGTTAGTATCCTCAAAAAAAATAGGGTTACTTAAAACCCAAACATTTTCACAGTTAGATAATTTAAGATTTTCTTTTAATTCTTTTAATGCAACAATATCTGGCTCAACAGACAAAACTTCTTTGAAGTTTTTAGATAACCAAATTGATGTAGGACCAATCCAAGAACCAATGTCTATGGCTAATTTTTCGGGATTTTTTACATATTCAAATATCTTAAATGTTTCTTTTTCCCAATCACCGCGACTCATACCTAAACCACCACTCCATTGATTTTTATTATCATTTACGGTGTAATCAACACCAAATATGTTAAAATTTATTATGTTATCCATTTTTTTGAAAGTTTTTTAATGTTTTATATTCATTAATAGTATCTTTATCCATTTTAATTAAATCCTTAAAATAAGTAATTGTTTTTGAATATCCAATAATTTCTTTTTCAAAAAAAACAATTTTATGTTGTTGAATAATATTAGTTAAATTATCTATATGATACCAACCTTTGTTCAGTTCAACTTGTTTTAGATAAATTGAATTATGTGATTCATCTAAAAGTTTAAGATTAAATGAAACTTTATTATATGATGAATCATGTGGAACATATAACATTAATTGATATTCATAATCATTGTTTACATAAATTGATGACGATACTTCATTATGTAAATTACTTGGTCCAGGTTTAATAACTGAACTATCAATATTCCAATTACCTATACCAAAAATGTTATTTAATTCATTATGTTCATCAATTAAATTATTGTCAAATTTCCAAATATCATTAATCACATCTTCACCACAACGATTTGGAAAATATTTTTGATATGTTTTATTATCTGAAAAATCTAAATTTGGTATTCTACTTATTAATGTATCATCTATCGTAAACCCAAAAAAGAATCCCGCAAACCAAGAACTAAACATTGGTTGATTTTTGATAAAATAATTTCTTTTATCTTTTAATTTATCAAAAATGTTCTGTATTTTTAATTCAAAATCATCCGGACAAATAAAATCGTCAACCATATAAAATGCATAATCATAACCTTTATTATATAAAAATTTTACAGCATTAAAAAGTTGAGATATTATAGCAACTGACCAAGCGGTCACAACTAAATTATCATAAAAGACATTTTCATTTATATTAGTATATTTTGTATATGATGGAGGTTTAATATCCTTAATATTTTCATTTAATATGTGAGAATCTAAAAAATGATAATTGTTTGATTTCTCAAACATAAAGTAAGTTGAATTTTCAATAATTTCAGAATTACAAGTATTATGTGATGTTAGTAATACATCAATATTTTTACTTTTTAATTTTTTTAGTGTTGTTAGTAATCTTTTTTTTTGAATATCATTTTGAGGATATGCATCTATAATAATTGCGTATTTCATTTTTTTATATATAATATTTTTTTATCCCAATTTAATTTTTCAAAAACTTTTTGTGATGAAATATTTTCAGGTTTAACTAACGCTGAAATAGTTTTGAAGTTTTCACTAAAAGACATAACCATAAAAGTACCAATACCTTTATTTTTATATTCTGGATGAACGCAATATGTAATTTCATTGTTGTTTATTACACCAACATAACCTACAGGTATACCATCATCAGAAATACAAATTTTATAATTTTGATGATTTTTACTCATAAATTTTTTTTGTTCTTCATCGGTAATGTTAAAAAATGAAAAAAACCCAAGTTGGTTTTCTTCATTAGTTCTTAAATCTTTTACAAAATTCCAATACTTTGGTTCACAATCAACTAATTTCATATTTTAATAGATTTTAGTACAGTTGAAATAACTTTTTGAATGTCATCGTCAGACAAATAAAGATGTAACGGTAATGATATAACTTCTTCACTTGCAGTATATGCGTTTGGACATTTTCCCTTATCATAATCATACATTTTATATTTTGTATTATCAATATAATGAACTCCAGGAAAAATATCATTACTGTTCAAATACTCCATGACATTATTTCTATTTTGAACCCTAATTTGATATAAATGTCTTGAAGGGATTGTTGTCTCATCGGACATTGGAACTACTTTAATATCAGTATTTGCAAATCCCTCATCATATAAACCACATACTTTTCTTCTGAATTCATTATCTTCATCCAAATACTTTAACCCAACTAAACCCATTGATGCCATTATTGAATTACCATGATATTTGTAACCAACGTCAATTAAATCATATTCCCATTTATAGTTTCCTTTTTCATTACTTCTTTGGAATGTATCCTTTGTTATTCCTAACCAAGAGAGTTTCCTCGCTAATTGGTCATAATCTTCATTTTTGAAACAAATCATTCCTGAATCGGCTGTTGGTAAATTTTTTACCGCCTGAAAACTAAACACACTAACATCAGCATCGTGTCCGGCATGTTCTAATTTAGATGACCCTTCAAAATATTTAGTTGACCAAGTACCTGACATGTGTGCAGCATCTAAAATAAGTTTTAGATTATTTTTCTTACATATATCTAAAATTTTACTATATTGACCCATGTTACCACCTATACCAACAAACAAAATTGCTCTTGTTTTTTTTGTAATAAGTTTTTCAACCGATTTTGGGTCTAAACACAAATATTCATCAACATCGGCAAATATTGGTTTTAAGTTTTCATATAAAATTGAATGGTTTGATGAAACAAATGTTAATGGTGTTGTAATAATCTCATCACCATCATTCCATTTATTGGCATCTTTTAATATCTTAAAGGCTAAATGGAGTCCTGATGTATTTGAGTTTATAAAATGAGCGTTTGGTAGACCGGTATATTTTTTCCACTCATTTTCAATCTCAACTGTTTTATATCCTAATCCAGTCCATCCTTTATTTAAACACTCATCAATGTGTTTAATAATTTCTTCATTTCTAAATTTTGGTTTGAAAAGTTGTATACCCATAAGTAAATTGTTTTTCTAAAAATACTAAATTAACAAATAAACTAAATAAAATACTTACCAAAATTTTGAGTGTTTATCCTAAGTATAAACTAATAATAAAAACATCAATATATTATTGCCATTTATCTTTTTCTTTATAGTCAAGCACCGAATATCCGTCTAATTGATATACAACTTTATCTTTTGTTGAAAGTATATTTTCTCTCTCATTATAATTCCACGCTAACCAAAAATCTGGTGAATGCCAACCTGTTGTTTCTAATTTATTAATAATATTTTTTCTTTCAGATTTCATTATCATATATGTTGAACCTAATAAAAAATGAGATACTTTAAGCCAATCACCTAAATCTTCTGTCAAATCCCAATAATTTTTACCACTCATAAAAACAGGACCAGCAAAGGTAATTAATTTAGAATTGGTCTCTATAGCCCTTTCATATCCATCAATAACTTTATTATAAAAATCTGAGGGTTTTAAATCTGTAACAACATCACCTTCAACAATCACTAATGCATCAATATCTTCATCAAAATTTTCAAGTATTCCATTTTTATGTGCCATAAATGCACCATAATGACCATATGATAGAACAGGTGGATTATTTTTAAATTCTTTAGAATCGTCTATTATTTCAGGATGAGCACAATTATGTTTTGGTAATTCAGTTCTGTTTACAACAGAGTATCTTAATACATAATCATCAAAATATCCTTTAATATTATTCCAACACTCTATGGATTTATCTTGTTTCCACATTGTGGATTTCCAATTTTCGTGACTAATATCCTTACTGTCGTTAGGGTCCATAACTAAATGAACTATTTTTATTTTAGGTTTTTTATTTTCTAAACCTAAAAAATTTAAAACTTTATTAGCATCTTTATTAATATCTCTACTTAAATAATCAACATAAGGTAAGTTATCATATTTGTTATAATATGTTGGTAAATTATTTATTAAAGTCGGAATTTCATATTCTAAACTTTCTTTTATTGATATGGGATTTAATTCAAGTATAGATGTAAATAAAAACAAATCTGATGCTTGTAAGAATAGGTCCACATCGTCTCTCTCCCCCCACACAATACAATTATCCGGTTTATTATCCATTAATGGTTTCCAATAATCTTCAAAATTACCAGCTAAGTTACCAACAAAATGAAATTTTATTTTTTCATCTTTTAGTTTATTACATATATCAAATATATAACCTTGATTTTTTCCTGGAGTAAACAATCCAACATTTAATACGTGTTTCCATTCAGAATCTAATCCTAATATTTGTTGGGCGGTATTTTTATCTCTATTTTTTTTATCTATAGGATATTCAATATAATCAATAGGGACTCCAATATCTTTAAAAGTATCTACACTATATGGTGAAACAAAAATAAATTTATCAGGTAAAAACTTTTTTTGTTCAGGTCTTGAGTACGAACTATGAGTTGTCTCAAATATTTTATATTGTCTATTTTCTGAATATAATCTTTTTAAAATATGATTATCTATGAATGTTTCAGCAATTTCCTCAATCATAATATAATCAGGACTATAATCTTCTATTACATTGAATAAATCATATTCTTTATTTTCGGATAATGATATAAATTTATTTCCGAGTAATTCAATTGCACGATTTCTTTGTACCAAAAAATGCCAACTTATTTGACTCCATTCAACACATACTACATTATATGTGTTTTGAAACATTTCTATTTTTTTAACTACTACTTGTGGACACCCACCTGTAGACATATGAGGTGTTATTATTAATAATGTTTTCATATTAATTTTTTTTAATAATATAATCTTCTGTTATTATATAATCTATAGAATCATCCAATAAATGTTTTATTACTTGATGTGGATAGTTATTAATAGGTTCTCCGTGAGCGTTTAATGATGTATTTAAAACAACAGGAATATTAGAAATTTCTCTGTATGCCGATATTATATTATGGAAACTCGGATTTCTTTCTTTGTTAACTATTTGAGGTCTTGCGGTACCGTCAACATGATGAACCACAGCAGGTATGATATCTAACCACTCTTTTTTGGTATCATAACATATTGTCATGAATTCAGCAGTGTATTTAGATTTTTTAATCTCAAATATTTCATCAGCATATTCTTCCAATACTGAAGGTGCGAAAGGCATGATTTCTGTCCTTCTTAATTTTTCATTTAATCTTCTATGAGTTTCTTTATCAGTTGGTTTAACAACTATACTTCGATTACCTAACGACCTTGGTCCATACTCAGTTCTACCAACAAAAACACCTACAACATAACCATCATTTATTAATTTAGCAACTTTTTCATATGTCATATTTTCTATTGAAACTTTATTTTCATTTTCACGAATTATATTGTCCCAATCATCTTTAGTATGACTTTCACCTAAAAAAGCATTTTTAAGTTTAAATGGTTTTTTAACATCACCAATATCATTAGCAACTTTTAATGCTGCTCCCAACGCTAACCCACTATCTGCCATAGCTGGGTGTATATAAATTTCATCAAATATATTTAAATCATTAATGAACATGTTTAATTTAACATTAGCAAACAATCCACCAGATAAACAAAGTTTATTATAATCAGGAAATCTCTTCTTTAAATCAAATAAAAATTCTTTCATTAATTCTTCAGTTACCATCTGTAAACAATACGCAAAATCAGCACGAGTATCTTCATTTTTAAAAACACCCTGTGGTTTATAGACATTTTCACAGATATAATGAAACAAAGATTCAAAATTAGCGGGTTTAAAATTTAAATTACCATCATAGTACACACATTTTTTTATAAAATTATAAAACTTATTATTATATTTTCCGTGCGCCGCCAAACCAACAACTTTACCTTCATCTTTTAACATTTTCCAACCTAAATGATGTGTAGTTGCAGCCCATAATCCAGCAATTGATGCTGTAGTTGGTATATATTGTGAATGTACAACTTCATATTCTCCATTATCACACAACAATACTTTACCTCGACTTCTATTACCTTTACCATCATGTGAAACACTTAAAACTTTACCTTCCATACCTGAAGTAAAATAAGAACCAATCGTATGAGATAAATGATGTGAAACCTCAAATGTTTTTCCCATAAAATGTTGTAGATTTTCAGCAATAAAACTTTTTTTATAAAAAGACGCCATAGCTAAATAATCAGCATCTTTTATTTCAAGACCTAAATCTTTTTTAATTTTTTGCAAAGCATTTATTGGCGGTGCATAAATATTATAACAAGATTTTATTCCTGTTAATTTTTCTTCCTCATATATTCCCAATATGTTACCATCTTTTAATACAGCAACTGCCGTATCATGAGAACCATAACTAAAACCAAATATTAAACTCATATTCCTAAAATATTTTTAAATAAATCTTCATCATTAAATTTTATCCAATTATCGGGATGATGCCAACTATCATAATATTTCGCATGATTTTCAAATATACCTTTAGATTCCCAAAAATCCCATGTGTTACTTTGGATATCGTGTCTACCTATATTGTATGATGCATATACCCTATTAGTAATACAATAATCATCAATATTAATTTTATCATTAATTATTGTTAAATTTCCACTGTAAATGTTTTTTAATCTATCTGAAAATTTGGATGAAACCATTACGTCACAATTAAATTGTTTTGCAAAATTTTCTGACATATAAACCCACTTTAAATGTGTCTCAAATACTGGAGAATCAAAAACTAATAAAACTTTTTTATTATTTTCATCATATGTGTGTTGAAATAATAATATTGGTAATTCGTTTTCCATACCCCAAACTTTAATCATCCATTTTGTTCTAAATTTTCTTAAATACTTAAACCACCTAAATGGTTTAAACTCATTATCAGTATAAACCAAGCCCCATTCATTACCTAATTTTTCATAAAATTCTATAATGTAAACAGGACTATGACTATCTATAACCTCAATAAGTGGTCCATTAACAAATTTACAATTACAATTTATTAGTTTAAAATCTTCCATTATTTTTTTCTTATTGCTATTTTTAAATTAATTCCAGGTTTATAATATTCTTCACCAACTATCTCCCAGTCTAAAAATTTATTTTCTTTTACTGCAGTATATATTAAAGTACCTTTACCATACAATTCATATTTTACATCAAAAACTACGGTATCAGTTAACTTACCATTATATAATAAATTAAAATATATTATAGAATTTTTCATGTAGTTATCATCAATTATTATTAAAGACCCTTTAGGCATTTTGTCTTTAATTTCCAAAAATTCATGATAATGGTGTAGCATAGATTCAAATGGTGTTCTAGGGTCAAAATCATATGAATCTAATAAGACAATGTTTGGACTTCCTTGGTAGTTTTTTAAAAAATTTACAGAATCATCGTGATGAATTGTTAAGTTAACATTTGGTAACTTTTGACTAAGGTTTTTCTTAGCATCTTCAACTTTTTTTATGTTATTATCAACCGTATGGAACTGACCATTTTTTTCCTCACATAATTTACCTAAATAAAGAGCAAAATCATCATAATTACCTGAACTATTACCTGTTTCTATACATTCTACATAATCAAAATTAAAATGTTTTTCAATAATTTTATCAATAGCTTCTGCTTGATACTTTCTACTTTCATCATTAGTAAATGAGAGATAATAATCTAAATATTTTGACATACCGTAAATGTATTAATCTTTCCAAAAAGTTAAAGTACGTAAATTTCCATTTCCGTGAAAAACAATAAACCCTTTGAACCCTAAACTCATCATTCTATCCCAAAATTTATTTTGGAAATCTTCAAACTCTTCATATGTTTTATGAAATTCACAAGACACACATCTTAAAGTATTTAAATTATCATCAGTAATTGCATTTAGTAACTCAACCTCACCGCCTTCAATATCAATTTTCATGAAATCAAATTTTTCAGACAATTCATTATTGAATATTTCATTGATACCAATAAAGTATACATTTTCTCTGTGTATAATGTCTCTTTCATTTATCAAATGGTCTTGATTATCTGTCGATGCACCCCCAATAAATGTATAATCACTATGAATTTTGAATTCGACAAATTTATTGGTTTCACCAACCGCCATTTTATAAACTGAGGTTTTAGGACCGGCATTTTTTATTAAACAATTAAATGTTGGTGTCATTGGTTCAAAACATATAACTTTTGATGCTCCTCTTAATTCTGCCCTATGTGCAAAAACTCCAATATTAGCCCCAATATCTAAAACTACATCACCTTCTTTTATATAACAACCTTTTCTTTCATAATCACAACCATTATCATCATGGATATAACTATGAAACATTTCAAACCATTGGTAATTATTTGCGTCAAACTCACCATTTAGATATTTCTCAAAGGTAAAGTTTTCATTTTCTTTTTTTAAATCTCTTAAGATTTCATTTCCACTTTTATCTAGTGTCCAAAATTTTTTATTCATAATTTTTACATCATCCATATTATATTAAATTACTCTCAATAATTTTGTTCAAAACCATTTTTGGTGAAATCTTTCGACTACACTCAAAGTTTTTATTTTCAGGACAAAAAGAATCATGAAAACAACATAATTTATCTGCATGTTCAGGTGAATTAAAACAACCACCACAAGCATCATAATTTTTAACACGAATGTTATCTTCAATAAATTCACACCATTCTTCTGAAAATCCACCAATCATTACAGTTTTTTTTCCAACCGCCCATGATAACCAAGACAAACCTGAAGGTAATCCAATAAAAAATTCACAATGTTTTAAATACCATATTCTATCATTAAGGTCATAGTCACCATTTCTTTTAATGAGATTTTTTAAATTTGACTTTTCTTTAGATATTGAAACTATTTTATAACCCATTTTACTTAACACATCAATAATAGTTTGCCACCCGATTTTATTATTCCATACTTTCATCCCACCGGCAGATGCAAATTCTGAAATACAAATATATTTGTCATCTATTGGTCTTTCATCATTATTACATTCGATTTTGGTTCTTATTTCATTATATTCTAAACCTAAAGTATTAGAAGCAATTTTTTGCATAGGTATATGTAAAGGATGTTCTTTTTGATAAATTTTGTCAAAAAATGTTAAATTACCAATATATTTTATTGGTATATTTTTAATAAAATACTGATTTAATTTTTTTATATTTTTTTTAAAAATATCATTATCAATACCAATACCAATTTCATAAGAAACATAATAATCATGAATGTTTACCTCATCAACACCATTAACCCAATTTATGTTTGAATAAGTTTTTGAAAAAATATTTGAAAATCTACATATAACAGTTAGATTACATTCATGTTTTTTTCTAAATTCTTCACAATACGGAACCCAAGATATATTATCACCTAATGCTGTTGAACGTATATTAATCACAACATTCTTATTTTTACAATTAAAATAATCTTCATATACTTCTTCTCCGTTTTTTAAAACTAAAACTTTCCAATTAGTATAATATTTCCTATTAACTGAAACCCAATGACCATTCATAATTTTATCTTGGTATACCATTTCAGCGTTATTATCTAAATCATAAAAAACAACATCGTACATTTCAACTTCATTACCAGTAATCTCGACTTTTGGTAAAGTATTATATGTTACAGAGATTTTATTACTCATACAATTTCTAATATTTTATTGTAAACATCCATAATACTTGGATGACATTCAAAACTTGGTTTATTTTCTAAACAACCAATCAATGGTGGAATATTCTGTATAGTACCCCACTCCTTAACTCCGTGTTTCATATTAGAAGCACAATTTAATTTACAACCACCCCATACTGTGAATTGTTTATAATCTTGTCTACCCTTTCTATATGGTAATCTAAATTCTGGTTTTATTGATGAACCTAACATAATAATATTGGCATCAGTAGTACCAGCCAAATGTAACAAACCTGAGTCCATAGTGATAAAACATAAACTGTTTTTTATTAAATGCCAAGCTTGTGATATTGACGTTTTATTCATCAGGTTTAATCCATTATCTATTTCAAAATTAAATGTTGGTTTTTCAATATTAAAAAATCCAGTTTCTGATGAATCTTTACCGATTGAAACTACGGCAATTCCATTATCATTTAATAATTTTGTTAATGTCATCCATTTTTTTGATGACCATGTTCTACTTGGCCATGTTTGTACAGGATGTATCAAAACATACCTTTCAGGTAAATTTTCAATTTCTTCATATTCATTGGGAATATACTCACAAGTCATTTCATTTGGGCTTAACATAAACCCTAATTTAATAGCATGGAATTGTCTTATATCAATGTTATTGTGTTTATATTCAACACCAAATTCATCTTGACTACCGACTGAATGAAAACTGTTATGATATATAAAATTTTCTTTAACATATTCCATATCTAAACTGTTTGTTGAGTATACTTTATCAACATAAGGATTATTAACGAAAATTTCATTAAAGTTAGTTATTACATTTATTTTATCTTCATACGACTCATACAATTTTTTAATGACAGGTGTTGCACATATTGTATCGCCTAAAGCTTTACATTGAGTTAAATCTAAAAATACTTTTTTCATTTTATTTTATTCTAATTTTAAAAATTGTTTTAGTTTCAATAAACCACCAATACGATAATCCTAATTTATTTAACAAATCTGTAACATCATCTTTTATTTCATTATCACACTCTAAAACAATTTCGAACTCAGGTAAAAAATAATTTAACCTATCACTTACATGTGGTAAATCTTCAATACTTTTTATTTTTATTACCAAATAGTCCGCAAATTGTGTAGTTTTAAATCTGATATCTTGTTCAAAATACAAATTTTTTAATTTTTCTTTGGTTCTTTGATTTATACCAATCTCAAAATATTCTATAATATTTGTTTTTTTATTATCATTAAAATCACAGAAATAAAATGGTGTTGTAGTTTCAAAAATAGTATCGTAATATTCTTCCACTGAATTTAAATCCTCTCTTGATTTTCTAATCTCAGCATTTTCAATCATCCTATCGGGTTCGTGATATATATCATGTTCATATATTATTTCCCTAGAAATCGAATTTACTCTGTGAGCATAATTGTGTAATACTCTTGGGATATATAGAATTTTCCCAATTTCCTCATTTACCAATGTTTTTAATACATCTTCAGCACAATGTACCCATTTTTGTTTATCTTCAAAAACTTTTATTTTATTTCTCCAAGCTCTTAAATCACCAATAGAATATTCCGAATATTTTGAATTTTTCATTTTATCAGTGATATTACAATTATCTTTAAAATTTATATATCTAGTAGAATATATCTCTCCTTTTATATTACCCCATCTCAAAAGAGAGTTACAACATATCATTTGTACATCTTTAAATTTATCAAAATTATGTTTGTATACCTCAAGAGTTTTAGGTAATAGTAAATCATCACTATCTAAGACCATAAAAATGTCAGCATCCGTTTCTGTTGTTGGTGGATTCCAATAAAACTCCTTCTTTTCTTTAGGTTGGATTAATCTAATATTTTTATGATTATTAACTAAATCATTTAGTTTTTCCATCACAATAGGATTTTCACTGAAATCATCAGAAACAATCCATTCCCAGTTGGTATATGTTTGATTTAGGACAGATTCCACTAACTCATCAAAAGTATCTAAATAGTTGTAGAATGATGTAAATATTGCAAATTTCATAGTTCAATATGTTTCTATCAAAATAGTAGTATTTGATGATATAATAAAGTGTTTAGTAATGTGTTTACGATTTTTTTAAATGTAATATTTTATAGTAATATAATGTATAACTATGGAAAAATTTTATAACATCGAAGAACAAAAAGCATGGAACAATCCTGAAATGTGGGAAAATGATGGTCATGAATGGTCAAGAGTTTTTGGTAATACCGAAAATTTATGGAATAATTATATTTTTGACACAGTAAAGGAATTTAGAGGTAAAAAAATAACTGAAATTGCACCTGGATTTGGTAGAATAACACAATTTCTATCCATTTTAGCGTCAGAACTTTTGGTTGTTGATTTAAATCCTCTATGTATTGAAAAAACAAAAGAAAAATTAGGGCACCACGTACTTGGATACTTTATTAATGATGGTAAGAGTTTAGATAAAGTTAGAGACAATTCACAGGATTTAGTTTTTTCTTGGGACTCTTTTGTACATATGCATAGAAATGTCGTTGATGACTACCTTAAAGAAATATTTCGAGTACTAAAACCTGGAGGTTATGGTTATATACACCATGCTTGGATGTATAGTGAGGAAGAATTTTCATTTAAAAATGTTGGTGGTAGAGCTGTTATGAATCCGGATTTATTCAAAGAATTGGTTGAAAAAAATGGTATGGAAATAGTTTCACAACAACCCATCAGTTTTGAACGTGTAATAGCTTGGGATGGTACAGATACTATTTCATTTTTTAGAAAACCTGAATAATAGTTTAATTAATTACAATTTACTATGAAAAATAACATAGACCTTTTTAAAGTATTTATGTCACCTAACGCCACTGAAGAAGTCGCTAAAGTACTTAATAGTGGTTATATAGGTCAAGGTAAAAAGGTCGAAGAATTTGAAAGTGATTTGAAAAATTATTTTAACTACAATTATATTTCAACATTAAATTCAGGAACATCTGCACTTCATTTAGCATTACACTTGTTAAAAAAACCATATAAAAATATTAACACAATAAACAACTACGATAATATCAAATCAAATTGGCCAGGATTAGAAGAAGGTGATGAAGTTCTTGCAACACCAATGACCTGTACCGCATCTAATTGGCCAATTTTAGCTAATGGTCTTAAAATCAAATGGGTCGATATAGACCCAACAACATTAAATATGGATTTAGAAGATTTAGCTAGAAAAATAACACCAAAAACAAAAGTAATCATGTTGGTTCACTGGGGTGGATATCCTAACGACTTAGATAGAATAAAAAAAATACAACACGACACATATGACAAATTTGGTTTTAAACCCGCGGTTATTGAAGATGGCGCACATTCTTTTGGTTCAAAATACAAAGGTAAACCCATTGGAACCCACGGTAATTTGACCATGTATTCATTACAGGCAATAAAACACCTAACATCCATTGATGGTGGTCTTTTAATTACACCACATAAAGAGCTTTATCAAAGAACAAAATTAACCAGGTGGTATGGTATCGATAGGGATGATAATAGAAAAGATTTTAGATGCGAAGCGGATATTAAAGAATGGGGATTTAAATTTCATATGAATGACGTTTGTGCTACCGTTGGTATAGAAAATCTAAAATTAGTCGATGCTTTAATAAAAACACATAAGGAAAATGCCATTTTTTATGACACTAATCTAAAAAATTTAACAGGAGTAAATTTATTAAAAAGAGAACATGGTTTTGATTCTTCTTTTTGGGTTTATTCAATGTTAGTTGAGAATCGTGAAAGTTTCTTTAAATGGATGAAAGAATGTGGAATAATATCTTCTCAGGTACATGAAAGAAACGATAAACACACATGTGTTAAAGAGTATTCTAGTTTCTTACCTACTTTAGATAAAACAATAGATAATATTGTATCAATTCCTGTGGGTTGGTGGGTTACTGAAGAAAATAGAGAGTATATTATTGATTGTATTAAAAAAGGGTGGTAAATTATATTATTATGAAAAAAACATTTATAACACATGCAACTGAAAAATATGTACAGGTATGTTTAAATTTAGTTAAATCTATACGAACATTCTCAGATACACATATTATTGTATACCTAATCGACACTAACCCTGATGATTGTCAGGCGTTTTATAATTTTAACAACGTTGAGGTAGTATTTTTAAATTTAGGAATCGATGAACCTGAAAATTATATAGTAATGGATAATGGTAATTTTTATATTGACAGAACAAATTTAAGGTCCTTTTATGTACTCTCAGCTAAAGTTACTGCAATGAAAAAATCATTAGAATCAGGATGGGATTTAGTTTGTTATTTGGATTCAGATTGTATTGCAACACCAATGGTAGATGATTTATTTGAATGGTCACAAAATATTACAGATTTTCCAATAGGTACTAAAGGTATTCATGAATATATGATGTTAGTAAAAAATGGTAATTTAATTGGTAATCCTTTTGAACATACTTGGCCATCGGCTGATAATACAAAGTGTCTTGAATGGCCATTAATGGAATTTATGGGTATAAATCCAAACAAAAGAGGCCAATACAGAACTACAGGAATAATGTTATTAAATAAAAATTGTTTAGATTTTGTAAACTTGTGGGAATCTGTCTGTGACTTGTTACCAAAAATAACAGACATAGTGAAATACGCTCCGTATCACGAAGAAACAATATACAATGTATTAACATGGAGAAATAATGATACTGGATTTCCTCTATGTTATATTAATATCGGTGACGGTGTAAATACCGTTTTAGATTTCTATAATACAGAACACGAAAATAATAAATTAGTGAATTACGATGTAAAAAATATTAAAACTCATTTTTATAAAATACCTGAAGATAAAAAAAATGTTAAGGTGTTACACGGAGAAAAGAAAAAAGATGAGGTGGATAAGATTATAAATTATTTAATAGAGTTAAACAAAAATGAATACTTCAAATAAGATTATTTTTAATAATATTGAATATGATATGAACTCATATTCAACAGAAGAAACTAAAAACATATATATAAATTCTTTTGGTGATGACTATAAAGATAGATTTAAACTTTATTATTATTTTCACAATATTGATGGATTTTATATAGAAATACAAGGTATTAGTGAAGATAAATTTACTATAGAAATATATGAGAAAGATAATTTAGTTTACAATAATAAGTTAAAATTAAATTCATGGATTAAACTAAATAAGCAATATTTTTGTGATTATAAATTTTTAATAAAACAAAACGATAATATAATTGCAGAAGATTATTTAAGATTAAAAAATAAAAGAGTATATATTTCTTTCGAATCTAAATCATTAGGGGATAACTTAGCGTGGATACCGTACTGTGAAGAATTTAGAAAAAAACACGAATGTGAACTTATAGTTTCAACGTTTTGGAATGAATTTTTTAAATTAACATACCCTGAAATAGAATTTGTACATCCTGGTGATATTGTAAATAATATCACGGCATTATATAGAATTGGGTGGTTTTGGGATGTTGATAAAGAACCTGAAAGACCAAATTTAATCCCTTTACAAAAATCAGCATCAAACATTTTAGGTTTGGATTTTAGGGAAATAAAACCTGAAATATCATTTAAACCTAAAAAAGTTTATGATTTTAAATACGTTACAATTGCCACTCACTCAACTGCCGGTTGTAAATATTGGCACTATCCCAATGGTTGGCAAGATATTGTTGATTTTTTAAATAATAAAGGTTTTAAAGTCATTCACGTTTCTAAAGAAAAAACTGATTTAAAAAATGTAATACAGATTGAAGATGATTCTATTGAGAATACAATGTCTGTAATAAACTATAGTGAGTTCTTCATAGGTTTATCTAGTGGTTTATCATGGTTAAGTTGGGCTATTGGTAAACATGTTGTCATGATATCAAACTTTACTGAAAATGACCACGAATTTACGAGTAACTGCACTAGAATTACTAACCCTGACGTTTGTAATGGATGTTGGAATAACCCAATGTTTAAATTTGATAAAGGAGATTGGTATTGGTGTCCTGAACATAAAGGAACTGATAGGCAATTTGAATGTCATAAATCTATCACATCAGAAATGGTTATTAATAAAATAAAACACTTATTATAAAATGGACAGGTCGATTAAAGAATCTGAGTGCGGTGAATACACGTATGGATTAGATAATATTTTAGTTAAAGATTTTGAAACGGGTCAACAATTAAAAATTGGTAAATTTTGTTCAATATCGTCTAATGTTACTATAATGTTAGGTGGTGACCACCCAGTAAATTACATAACAACCTACCCTCTTTCAAAATATTTTTTAATTGATAATAATTATAAAAAATGGGGTAAATTAGGTGATGTTATTATTGGTAACGATGTTTGGTTGGGTCATGGAGTAACAATTATGTCAGGCGTAAAAATTGGTGATGGTTCAATTATTGCCGCAAATAGTCATCTTACTAAAGATGTTCCACCTTATTCAATATTTGGTGGAAATCCGGCCAAAATGATACGAAAACGTTTTACTGATGAACAAATTTCAAAACTATTAGAAATTAAATGGTGGGATTTTGAGAAAGAAAAAATTGATAAATTTAAAGATTTATTATATTCGGAAAATATTAACGATTTTTTGAATGAGGTAATAAAAAATTAATTAACATGAACACATATAAAGAATTAGAAGAATACAAATCATTTTTAAATGAAAATGGTGGTAATCAAGAAAGACATCAACAATCAGAATCACTTTTTGATTGTTTAAACACATATTTTAAATTTGATAAAGGAGATTGGTATTGGTGTCCTGAACATAAAGGAACTGATAGGCAATTTGAATGTCATAAATCTATCACATCAGAAATGGTTATTAATAAAATAAAACATTTGTTAAATGATTAGTTTTGATTTCAAGTCACCAACACAAGAATTTCCTGAAGGCGCTTTAACCATAAGTGTATCAGATGATAAAAATTTTTTTTTAGAAGATGAATTACCAATTCATGTTTTAATAAAAAATAATAATAATGAAATAATAAACTCATACAAACTATCAGATGGTTGGTGGTGTACACATTATCATATATGTTATACTAATATTGAAATAATAAATAACAAAGGTGATTTATTATCAACATGGAAATGGCAAACTTTTTTACATGGCGATTTTATTCATCAATATTTTTATAATTGGTCAAAAAGAAATTTAAAAAGTAATGGTATTGCTATAGGTACTCATGATGGTACTACAGGTGAATGGGTTGGTCCTGTCAATGATGGATTACTAAATGCATTGTTAGTTGAAGCTAGTGAGAAACAATTCAAAAAATTAAAAAATAAATATAATAATTCTCCGTGGGTGAATGTAAAAAATGTTTTAGTAAGTACCGATGGTAATCAAAAAAAATTTTATGAAGGAGGTTATGGTCATACAAATTCTTTATTTTTAGACATAACAAATCAATACGTAAATGAAAGTGAAATATCATCAACATTAAAAGATACGATATCATTAAATCAATTATTAATTGAAAACTCACCTGTTAAATGGTTACACTTAGACGTTGAGGGATATGATGCCGAATTGATTTATTCAATAAATGATGATTTGTTACCTGAATTGATTATTTTTGAATCTCTACATTTAGATGATGAACTTAAAAATAAAATTCATAATTATTTAAGAAATAAAAATTATAAAATTTACGAAAAAAATTTTAATTGTTTATGTATCAAAAACCAATAATTATAATAAGTACCTATCCATCAAATAAGAAACTTTTTGATTTATTAGAAGAATGTATTGATACCATTGGTGATTTAGGTTATGATATTTTAATAGTATCTCACTTACCAATCCCTAAAACAATACAAAATAATGTTAAATTTATATTGTACGATTCTGTCAATGAGCTTTTAGAACCAAAGAATAGTCCTCATGTATATTTTTGGGATAAAATATTTCAATATAAATATTATATTGGTGGTCACGCACTACCAATAACTCGTAATATAAAAAGTTCATTAAATTTTGCCAAATCATTAGGGTATGATTCTTATATTTTTTTAGATTCTGACATTATTTTTAATAATGAAAATATTAAACAAATAAAAAATTTAATAGATGAAGCAAAAATTAAGAATAAAAAAATGGTTTTATTTTATCCTGACCAATATATTGTCAGTGATTGTAATTATAAAAATAAAGGTCCGTTCTTTATTGAAACTGATTTTTTTATAGGTGATATAAAATTTACTTTAGATAATTTAAAGTTCCCAACAAGTAATTTAGAGTGGGAAAAAAGTAAAATGTGTTATAACTTAGAAGTTTCTTTTTATACAAAATTAAAGGATAAGTTTGATGATTTGCTTTTAATTAGAGATTACACTGAAAATTTCTTTAATATTGATAATTTAAATCAAAATAGATATGGGTTAACCGTATATGATGTATTAAAAAATGTAGATGATTTTTCACCTACGTTTATTTGTCACAATTCTGAATTTAATAACAAAGTAAAAAAAGTTTTAGTATATAGTAATAGTAAATTAATTTTAGAAAGAATTTTATATCCAAGTGATTGGTCTTATATTTTTTTAAAATATGATAATTCTAAATTACGGGTTGAGGTTTACGATATTACGGATTCTGAAGATGTTATCCATGAAATAACTAAAATATATACACTTAACGATAAACTAAAAGAAAAAAATGATAAAAACTATAAAGGATTAATATCATTTAAACAAAATATTGTAATATAAAATAAATGTTAGAAAAACCTAAAAAGATTGCACTTTGTTTTATGTCTAATAATATTGAGACATCGAATAAACAATAACTAAATAAATAAATTTAATTTTAAACTACCAATTTTAATATTATTATGAAAATAGAAGTATCAATAGGAGAAATTGTTGACAAGTTGTCAATTCTCCAAATTAAAACGGAACTCATCAAAGATGAAGAAAAGTTAAGAAATGTTAAAAAAGAATATGATTATCTATAT
>Ga0099848_1000238_pt1 | contig 24873 bp, 39 predicted proteins | sample CB_VirMetaG_3_FD_78179 | JGI IMG/M metagenome (GOLD analysis project Ga0099848, IMG submission 78179) | Freshwater to marine saline gradient viral communities from Chesapeake Bay - CB_1508_1S Viral MetaG | ecosystem: Environmental > Aquatic > Marine > Coastal | place: USA: Chesapeake Bay...
ATATCGGTATTCATTGGTATCATTTCCCATTTCTCTTTTAACTCTTCACCCATTCTTGGTAAGTTAAAAGCCCAATTATAAAACTCAGGTTGCCATGGAGAACCATAAACTTTAACTGCGGTATTGTAGTCTTCACCTATTACTTCTAAGTTATCTTGTAAATAAGTTACCTTATCATAGAAATCAAGAAGTTCTTGACACATTTCAGGACTATCTTGGAATCCCCAATCGTGATTTCCTGATATAAAAATCTTATGGGTGTAATTATCTAAACCATTAAACCACTTAAGGAATTGTTGTAACTCGTGTTTGTATCCCATAGAAGAAACATCACCCGCATGGATGATGACATCACCACCAGGTAAAAACGATGTTACCTGATTGTGTTTTGTGTGTGTATCTGATATAAACGTAAGTTTCATCTTATTTCTTTTTGCTAATATAAACATTTTTATTTAATTAATCCCACCATCTTTCAATTTCCTGTTCCATTATTTTAAAAAGTAACTTGCGAGCACGGTCATGATTAATGTGTGCAATGTTCATTGCGATTCTCTGTTTATCGTTAGTACCATCTAATTCGAAAACACCTTCTCCATTTATAACTCTCTTATAAATCAATGGATATTTCTTAAAATAATCATCGAAGTTCTCTTCTAACTCTTTGGATTCCCAAGTTGAATATCCTGGTTTATCTTTAACTGGCTCAAACCAATGTTTCGTTTTATGGTAATCCATGTATTCTGCACTGTACCATTCGTCCTGAACTTTTTCGATTAGACGAACACAAGTCATCATTACCTCAGCGTCTCGTTCAGCACTTACGTGAATTCCTCTACCTCCGATATATTTTGCATGTGATTTTAACTTATGTGAAAGAATATCAAAGATAAATGAATCATCCCAATTACGGTCTTTCCAAATTACTGGAAACCAATACCAAACATTTTTAATGCCCTGAACAAATTGTTTACCCATATAACGACCATCGTGTTCCCACCATAGTGAAATATAATCTATTTTTCTTCTTAACCAAGAACGAGATTCTCTTTCCTCTTGCCATTGTTCAAATATGTCTTTTTCTGGTTCCATTTTACAAAAATAAATAATTTAAATTTAACTATCAAATATATCTTTAAGTTTTTCTTTCTCAATTAAGGTTTTTAATGATTGTACATAATTTGGTGATTCCGCATAATTTTGGTTTAAATATGAAAAATATTCTTCTTCAGTATTAATTCTACCCAAATAACGACATTGATAAAATGCATAATCATAAACCGACTCTCTCCAATTTGAGTAATATGCGTGGTTGTATTGTGTACCATTGGCAGTATTGATACGAACCCTTGCTTCTTTCATACCAAACAAATTATGATTTTCTTTAAAAATCTTTGAAGTAAAATGTCCACTTTCAAGTTTGGCTTGTGCTAATACAATATGTGGATGTTTTATATTTAATGTCTTTAATAAATCAATTAATTTTTCTTCAGTAAAATCATTTGTGGTGTCTTTAACATTAATAACGATGGTGTTTGGTTCGTAATCCATAAAATTACTATTATGGAATATAGTTGGATGTATAAGTTTAACTATAAAACTAACGATTAATAGAAATATAAGTATAGAACCTATAATGTATTTCGTTTTAACTCTTCTATATAACAGCTTTTCACTGTCATAGTAATAAAATATAAATTTTTTCATAATCTATTTTTTTACTTTATTGATTAACAATAGTATAAATAAAATCAAAAATCCACCTGGTAAAATAAAAAGGGACAAAAAGAAAATTTTACTTAATGTCCCTTTTGGTGATAATTTGTTTTTGTCAATTCTTAGATGTATCTTCATCTATTTTCTCATTTGGATTAAAAGGTCCTGTAGTCTCAAATTGGATGTCCCACTCTTCGTCATATCCTATATCGGAATTATTTAAAGGGTGTCCTCTCCATTTTTTCTTAACTAAACTCTGTTGAGCTTGATACTCTAAGTCCGTCAATTTCTTTGTCATAATGTCCTTCAGCATTAAACCATGATAAACGTTCATGTTTATCAAAATATTCTTTATCAGCCACCATACCATCGGGTTGTCCCCAATTAAGTGCCATCTCAATAAACTCTTCAACGTCAATCACGGACCCGTACTCATCGACCACTCTCCCCTTCCTAATAAAGTTTAAAAGTTCTTCTTTTGTATTATAAAATTTACCATTATGGAAATTCCAACAAAATTTCCAACCCATACTACGCTTTCCAAGATGAATAGACATACCATTCATAAGCTCATCCCATGGAGTCATATTTGACCATTCATCTTCAGGATTTTCAATAAAACGATACCCACTCTCAATCATGGATGGGTCCCATCGGTCTAATTCCTGAAGTCTAACGTAAAATTTTTGAAATCGAGTATTTACATCGTCAGATTTTGGTACTCTGTAATAGTTTGTTCCCATAATAATTTTATTTTATACAAAGATAGGTATAATAATTGAATAAAAAAAGACCAACTTAAAAGTCGGTCTTATTTTTTTTTAGAGTCCCATTTCTTTTCTGATTTTGGTTGCAGAAATTTCACCTATTTCTGTCGGTGGAATTCTTTCAATAATATCATATCCGACACCCCTCCCAAATTCAATGGAACAAATATCAGGTATTACCATTACTTTGACTTTTCCACTTTCAACTTCAGAAGAATAGTGATTCATAATAGTTTCTCTAACTTCTTCAGGTGTAAATGGATTTTTTTCATTTGGTTTACCATCCCTAATGCAAATTAAGACATTTTTACCTTCGTCCATTGCCTGTTTAAATAATTCTTGATGACCTTTGTGAAGTGGTTGCCATCTCCCAACAAACATTGCATATTGACCATCTCTTGCTTCTAAAGATGATTCAACATGTATTTTTTTATTCCAATTTTCCATGTTATTTTTTTACAATCCGTGTTCGGTCCATTCTACCTCACTAAAACCTTTATCACGATTAAGGTTTATACCTACAGCTCTAAGACCTGGTTTATTTGGGTCCATATCATTAATTAGAAATCTAGGTCCCCGCTCAATTTCCATAATCAAACGGTCATACTCAACCTCATTCTTAGCCAACTCTTTTTCAGTATGTTCCCAAAGATAGTGAGGTCTGGCAGTTGTTAAAACTACCATATGACCTTCACTTCTCCATTGTTTGATTTTTTCTACCACCTGAGGTAATACTTCAGGTTCAGATGTTTCATAAGTTTCAAACTTACGGTATTTAAAAATAGTACCATCGATGTCACAGAAAATTGTCGATTTTTTCTCCGTCATAACCCTAACTCATTGATTATGTAGACTAATGAACTTTCAGGTGAATCATCAGTTGTATCTACATCAACAAAACTTTCAATAGGTGCTTCATAATCTTTACTGTGAAAATGGTCTCTTTCTCTTGGTTCTGTGGTGTGAACATAAAGTTCTACCATATTCATACCCATTAATTGTTTAAAAGATTCTCTAACTTCTCTATATGGTGCAACTAAAGAAACTACTACATCAAATCCTTTTAAGTGACAAAATTGAGCCAAATGTTGTGCGAATGTAATATTCTTAATTCGACCTTCTTTGGAGTAATCTTTATTTTGATAGATTTCTCTTAAATCATCTCCATCAATATGAATTACAGTCTTTTTAGTCTCCGACTCAATATATTCTTTTAACATCGTGGACAGGACGGTCTTACCGTGTCCTGGTTGTCCTGTAAACCAATATACCATTACCCTTCGATTTCTACAAGTTCAATATTGAAGTTTAGGGATTTACCAGCCAAAGGATGGTTCATATCCAAAATAATGTTTTCTTCGTCTTCACCAACAATCATTGCTTGAACTGGCATGCCTTCCGCAGTACTACCTTGTACCATAGCTCCAACCTCAACAACAAAATCTTCAGGGAAATTTTGACGACTAACTGGCATTACTGCATTTTCACTTCTTTCACCATATGCTTCTGAAGGGTTAAGAGTCACGTCCTTTACTTCACCTACTTCCATACCAAGAACTGCGTTATCAAAACCGGCAATCATTTGACCTGTACCTACAGTAAAATTTAGTGTCTCATTTCTCCCACGAGAACTGTCAAATTCTTGACCATCTTCAAAAGTTCCTGTGTAGTGAACTTTAACGTTGTTTCCTTTTTCTACTTTCATTTGTTTTTATTTAATTTTAATTTATATACTTTAGTTTAACTCTTTCTGAAATAGGAACAGGGTCCCCCATTTCATCAATTCTCACAAATTTAATGTTCGTTGAGAGAATTACATTTTGTTTACCTGAGTAAACGTTATGTGAACGTGCCTCCATGTAAAGAGTTAATGACGTATTTCCTACGTTTTGTACTTCCCCATAGATTTTTAATAGTTGACCTTCTTTTGCTGGTTTTTTAAATACACATTCATCAATTTTAATAGTTACCATTCTAGGTGTATCACAAACCTGCATTGCATAAGCCGCGGCACTTGCATCCAACCACGCTAACAACTTACCACCAAATAAATTACCATGAAATCCTAAATCACTTTTTTTAATTGGATGGGTATTCAATAACTCCATTCTTTCTTCCTCCATTAATTTATTTTTTTAAAATGACCCCAATCTTCACCTGAGACATCAACATTAGGAAAATAAAAAACATATTCCTTATTGTCAAATTTTATTTTTTTAGTAAACCCATAAGGGATGGTGGCTCCGCCAGGTACCTTTTTACAATTATCGTTGAAATTAACTTCAATTTCTACCCAAACATTGTCAAATATTTTAGCCAAACCCCTTTCAAATTCTTCAAGTTCTTTCCACGGTCCACGATTTAATCCTTCATGTTGTAGGGCACAATTCAAATACGAGAATGTTTTTTTTAAGGTTTCTCGGTCACAATTAAATGCTGCCGCAGGTGCTAAGTGACCTCTATCCCATACATTATCGTGATAATCATTAACATCTGAAGTATGTACGTCATCGACAGTATAAAAGTCTAAACCGCTTCTACTTTCAGTACCCATCGGACACAATACTTTATATTTTAACCACAATGGTTGTTCTAATTCTTCTGAATAAACAACTTCAAAAATATCAGTTTTTATTGTGTCTAAAATTTGTTGAGAATAACATGATGTTGAGATTGTTAAGAACAATAACCAAATTAAATTTTTCATTTATAATGTTTTGATTTAAAAATATGAAAATTATTTCAAATGGTAAAGCTGACGAAACAAACTTAATGTTTCTTCATAGACCTCATTCATTGGCCAATTTATTGAGGTATCCCCATAATGTGCAGTATCAAATCCTACCCAATAACCATCAGAAAAGTTATCACTATCTTTGATAAACTCACTAAATGTTAATCCACCGTGAACATTGATAGGGATATCATCATAAGTCTTACCGTAGTATTTGTGACCTTTAACAATGCGAACATACCCATTACCCCATCCCTTATCGTGAAAACCCCATGAGGTTTTAATAATTGTTATAGGAGAAGGTAATGAGGACATTTCATAGGCACTTTCAACCTCTTCAGCAGTGATACTTAAGTATTTAGCATTTAGTAACGCATTATCACCTTCTTTTTCTAAAAGGTCTTTAAAATATAAAATCTTAGATTCGTCCATATTTATAAGTAAATTAACAAGTACAAAGATATAAAAATTATGGAGATTAAAAAAATTCACTTACCAGAAGATGAGTATTATACTACAAAAACAGATAAAAAAACTATCATTTTACATCATACGGCTGGCGGTCACAGGGCAGATTGGACTGTATCATCATGGGACCGAGATAAATCAAAGGGTGGTAAAACACTAAGAGTGGCCACTCAATTCGTTATTGGTGGTAAATCTATAAGAGATGGTAATACTGATTGGGACGGTGTAATTGTTGAAGCTTTACCTGTTGAAATGTGGGCTCATCATTTAGGAACTAAGAATTCAAATAATGTACAATTAAATAAACAAGCGATAGGTATTGAAATTTGTAATTACGGACCTTTAACTAAATCGGCAAACGGTCAATACTTTACGTATGTTAATAGTTTAGTACCTGAAGAAGATGTTGTTGATTTAGGTAAGAATTTTAGAGGATATAGATATTTTCAGAAATATACTGAAAAACAAATAGAGTCGGTAAAGTTTTTGATTGAGAAATATTCAAAAGAATATAATATAGACTTTAAAAAGGGTATGTTAGAATTATTTGAAAAAAAGACTAAAACAGAAGGAATGAGTACTTTAGAACTACAAAAGTTTTTAAATAGTAAGGGTTATTTAGGCGTTAACGGTAAACCTTTAGTTGAGGATGGTGTTGACGGTAAAAATACAAAATATGCTCTACGTAACTATAGCGATACTAAAAGAGGTGAGTGGGGTTCTTTTGAATACAATACATTAGCAAATGATGGGGGTGAAGGAATATGGTCACACACTAATTATAGGAAGGATAAGATTGATATTTATCCGTATCCTCCTCTAATTGAGATGTTGAAATCTCTTTAAGTTCCCAAAGATATTGAAGGTGGTGGATTTCTTCCTCCACCTTTTCTTTTATTTCTTCTTCTGTAAGGTTATTTAAATAATATTCTTTTAACTTTCCCATTTGGTTATATAAGTTTTTAGTTGTATATTTGTTTAAAATAATAAACAATTATGAGACTATCAACCATTATCATTACATTTTTAATTTCAATTAACTCACTATTTTCACAATCATCAACTGTTGGTGTATTAATTGGTGGAGGTGATTTATTTCTATCTACGGATAATATTAATACTACGGTTATTAACGACCGTAACCCATATTCACCTTGGGGTATATATACTACCGCACATTTAAATATTAGTAATGTTGGTGGGTTACCAATGATGTCAAGTAGAGGTCAATATCCTAATCGCTTAGGTATTAATTATGGATTTTTTCGTAATGGTTTAAATGTTGGTGTTGGCGGTAAAATGGTATTGGATGATTTTAAACCTGCAAAATTTTATCCTGATGTTATGGTTAAATTTCACCCAATAAAATTAATAACTCAAAATTGTCGTTCGATTGACATTGCACTTATTTTAAATGTGTCTAACACTATCGATGTAGGTGCAGGTATTTCAATTCCCTTCTTACTTAATAGATACTGATATATTTATTAGTAAACTATTATATTAATGAAAACTTTTGATGAGGAATTTGAAGAGAAAAAACAAATTGCAGACCAAGTTCCTATAAAGAATAAGTCACAGTTACAATTTATTAAAAACCATACCTCTAACTTTAAAGGTAAATATTGGTTTATATCACCTAACTATAACGACAACATTCCTTTTTCAGGTAAAATTAATTTTATACCTCGTAAAATTAAAGTAATGTCTAGTGCAGGACACATAAATCTTTATATTAGTTCGGATGTAATATTTTCAGAAGTTAAATCTGAGAATAAAAAAATACAAAATGTTTTTGATTCATTAAAAAATGATTTAACCACAAAAGAATCATTAGAAAGAGTATCAAATATGTTTAGTAATGTTCCTAATGAAGAGTTTGATAAATTAGCCAGATTAATAGGTATGTCTAATTTTAAATTACATATAAATAATATGATAGTTGACTAATATTTATGATTATGATAAGTGCAGAGTTTGAAGATTATTTTAAAGGTATACTAGAAACCATAAAAAAAACAGTTGGTTCTTCTTCGTATGCAAGACACTTAGGACGAAAAAATTATTTTAGAATTAAAACTGCTTTTTATGAAGATGAAAACCCCGATAATGTTACTAATGAAATATTATTATCGGTTAAAGACTCTGTTAATGAATCGGTAATTATAAATGAAGCTAAAGGTATTTATGAACCTGTAAGACGTGTAGTAAGAGATTTAGTTAATATAGTTAAAACTAAAGAATATGGTGAATATAACTTACCTGAAGAGGTTCCTGGTTCACATGATTTTGAATATGATTTTGATAATGACTATAAAAAATTAAACATTAGTAAATCTTACGACATACCATCATTTGCGGTTGAGTTTAGTTATGATGCTGACCCAACAATGAAGGAACCATATAAAATAAACGGTTCATTATTAACTGACGGTACAATTGCTGTTATTTTAATTATTAATCCAAATCAGTATCCTGAATTAATGTATGATTTAATTGCTGATTTTAATGATATTATTATTCACGAAATCGAACATATCTTCCAAGAAAATTATATGAGACCTGAAGAAGAGATGCATTTAGGGGATGAGGATGACCAACCAATAGGTAAAGAATACTATATGCAAGGTCATGAAATACCTGCACAATTAAAAGGTATTATTAGGGTAGCCAAACTAAGAAATCAATCAATTGAACAAGTAATTTCAGATTGGTTTAAACGTAGTAAATATGCACACCAACTTAGCGATGAAGATGCTGAGTTTATGGTTAAATTTTTAACATCTGAATACGAAAAAAGATATGGAACCGTATAGTTTAGAAGAATTCACAATTAAGGTTAAAAGGGAGATACAAGTATTATTATATATTCTTGAAGCCAAAACAGGAATCAGAACTAAAGCTTCTAATATACGTCCTTCAGTTTGGAAAGAAGGTGCTGTGATATATTTTGAAATAGAAATAAATTATGAAACATCTGACCCTGATATTGGGTCGTTTACCCATGAACTTATCAAGTTTGATAACACATTAATTGATTTTTTTGGTAAAGTAGTTTTAACACCTAAGGCCGATTTTAAAACTTTAAATGCTAGACCTAAAGATAGTGACGATATGATAGGATTATTTATGGGTGTAAATTTTGAATGGGGGGACGGTTATAATACAACAGCAAAATTTGCGTTTGAATACAATCTTTACTACTCTGAATATGGACAATATTACGATTAATTTGTAATTTATATTTTTATTTTTTATATTTGTCATATGGCATATACAAGAGAAGAATTAAATAAATTATCATTAGTCGAATTAAAAATAATATGTAAAGAATATAATTTACATAGGTCAGGTACCAAATCAACATTAATAAAAAGTATATTAGACCTTGAAAAACCTGAGCCAGTAAAAGTCCATATTCCTACAGAATACAAACCACCGAAAGACAAAAAAGTAATTGGACTTAAAATTGACGAGAAAGAAAAAAGAATTCAATTAAGTAAAGAAAGAGAAAAAGGTAGAGTTTTAGACCTTTATTACTCAATGGGTGTTCACTATTATTTGGTATCTAAAGATTTTAATTTCGTGTAGTATGGTTGATTTCGGAGATTTACCTAAAGAAGAGTTAAAAAAGTTCATCATTACAGAATATCATGATGAAAAGGGTAATAGATTGTTTCTTATTAAAAAGAAATTACCTTATAATCAAAGAACATCTTATTATAAGAAATTTTCAACTAAAGATATACCTCACAAATATCAACAAAACAATACCTTAGAAGAGGCATCAGATTCAATCCGTAATTATTTAATTGAAGAAATGGGAATAGTACCTGATTCTAAAAAATATCAGTATTATCCTTCTTTGGTTTATTCTTTTTTGAAAAAGTTGAAGCAATTTTTTGTATAACATCTCTTACTACCACTGCCGATGTAGTAATAACTCCTGATGTCAATAATGCATGTACTAAAGTTGTAAATTCAACAGATTCGAAACCAAAATTAGAAAGTACGTTGATTAACATACCTAATATTGGTAATAAAAAAGTGTAAGAAATAACATCTAAACCTTTATATATACTTAAACCTAATATGTTTAACATATCAGATATTTTATCTTTTAATGATTCTGCTTTACTAACTGCCACTTCTAACTCGTCATCGAGACCTTCGTTTTCTAACTCCTTTTTTAATTGGTAATATTCTTTACCCTCAAAAAATACTATAGAAATAGATGCGACAACAATTGACGAAATTTGCCAAGGTTCTAAACCAACAAATTCATTTTTTAAATACTTACTAATTGGTTCCATAATTGCACCGATACCCGCACCGTAAGTAAGTGCAAACTTTGCACTCATTTTATACTGTTTACTTACATCGGATACTATTTTATCAACTAAAGATTCGTAATGACTAAAGATATTGTTTAATTTATCTCTATATCCTTCAGTTAATAATGTTTGGTATTGTTGTTCTGTGATTAATACTTTCACTTTATTTTCTTTACTAATAAATATGTTGTTTGTTCTAAACTGTAATATCATATATTTATCTTAAAATACTTTTTATGAAAAGAGATATTAATCCTAGTGTTAAAAAAGGTGATAGAGTTGTTTGTATCTACATGAAAGACCCGTATTCACCAATACCTGGAGGTATAAAAGGGACGGTTTATTCCGTAGGTAAGGACCCTTTCGATAAAAATGAAGAAATTATCCAAGTAATATGGGATAATGGTTCGAGATTATCGTTAATATCTTCTGAGGACATATGGATGAAAGAGGATGAATTACCACTAAGAGAAAGTATTGAAGATTTACAAAATAAATTAACAGATAACGATATAGACATAGAAAACCTAAAAGATTTAATAAGTCAATTAAACGATGAAGATGTTAATGATTTATTCTTAAGAAATTTAGACCGTAAATTATTAAAATCAGGAGACAAAAATGAAAACATCAGGAAATACATATCAAAATATTTGGACTCCCTCAAATCACGAGGAAGCGCTGAACAGGACCCATCAGATGATTTTGATGTTGAAGATGAGTTTGTATATGGAGGAGTTGAGCCGGAAAAATCAATCATCGGAAGAAAACAATTCAAAAAAGAGTTAATACCACTACAGGTGGAGTTGTTAAAATTACAAGAACATGTTAAAGAAACTGGTAAACCAGTAGTTATCGTGATGGAGGGTAGAGATTCCGCAGGAAAAGGGTCTACTATTCGCAGTATGACTGAGTATTTAGACCCAAAATACTATAATGTGGTAGCATTGGGTATTGCCACTCCTGAAGAAAGAAAAGATTGGTTTGGTAGATATGAAAAGCAAATTGAACCAGGTAAAATTACATTCTTTGACCGTAGTTGGTATAATAGAGGTATTGTTGAACCTGTAATGGGTTACGGAACTGAAGAGGAGTATTTTGATTTTATGGAAAATGTAAATGGATTTGAGCAATCATTAATAGATAGAGGCATAAAACTGTTTAAATTTTGGTTATCAATAACCCCTCAAACGCAAAAGAAAAGATTTGAACTTAGAAAAAATTCACCTTTAAAATATTGGAAATTTTCCCCTAATGATGAGAAATCTATCGATAAGTGGGATGACTATACAAAGTATAAAGAAAAGGTCTTAAAACAAACTAAAGAGGCTCAGCCGTGGACTGTAGTCGATACTAACGATAAGAGAGCGGGTACTTTAAACTTACTTAGACATATTTTACAAAATGTAGATTACAAAGATAAAGATGAATCACATTTTGGTGAGAAATTCCCTGAAGTGGTGACCACTGTAAATGAATCTAAAAATCCTAAATTGGATGAGTTAGTAAAATTAAGGGTAATCTTTGAAAATATTGATGAAAAAATATTCTTTGATTTTTTAACTAAAATTAGAAACTCAGGTATTGTGAATATGTTTGAGTCTGGTCAGTTTTTAATTTCAGGACCTGATTACCTTAAAAAGTTCATTGAATTTGAAGAAATGAAAACAGGTAAGGAATATGATGAAGATATGATTGAGGAGCTTCTTGAGTTGTCACAAAAAACAAAAGACGAACTTATTAGGGCGGCATTAAGAATGATTGACAAAGAAGGTGGTGATTATTCAGACAGAAATATTAATGCAAAATTAAGGACCATAACAAGTATGGCCCTTAGATATTATATTATGATGTATGGTAGATAGTTATAAACTATCAACTACAGTTATTTTACCAACCTCAACATTGTAAGGTTTAACACCGAACAACCTCAAATATTTTTTTACTTCTTTTTCAGTGTGTTGACGAATAGTTTTATTTCTTGAAACCGCACTTCTAAAAGATGAGGTAGATTTTATATTATTCATTCCGTCACGGTCTGTATCCCAAGCCCAACCTTTCATTCTACCACAAACTTTAATGTTTACTTGAATATCACTAACCCAACGAACATGAGGTTTTATGTGTGTAATTTTAAAAGTTAAATCATGGTTGTCATAATAGTAATAGGTCCCACTAATATTTTTACTTCTAAAAGTAGGTTGTTTGATTAAATCTCTAACTTTTTTTGACTCTTGGTATGATTCTAAAAATTTACTCATTATAATTCCCTTTTGTTTACACAAAAATAGGAAAAATAAATTAAACTGCCATAGATGTTGTTAAAAAAATTGGCCCTCTTTCACCATAATAACCTCCAACCATATTATAGTAGAAAAAATCAATAGCTTCTTCTTCAGTCATCAGGTCAGTTTCGACCATTTTTTGAATAATACGTTGTTTTGAATAAACAATTCTGGTATCGCGACCAAACTCTTCACTAATACCAACAATACAATCATCATAACCATCCATTACAATGGCTCCTTCAGCAATCTCATCAATATAATCTCTATCCATATTCTTTTTTTAAAAAAGTAACAGTAAAATTGTATTTAGTCAAATCATAATTGTAGCATATTTATATAAAAAACTACTATTATGAGAGGATATACTATGATTTCAGACGAAGAAAAAAACTCAATTCTTCAACAACACTCATCTTTCTATAACGGATATGCCGTTGGTAATGTACCAAACGAACCACAACCATTAACAGTTGGTAGAGGTGCTAGTGACCCAAATGGGATTACGGTGGATAACAAAGGTAATGTAAAAACATATCGAAACCACAAAATTAATGAATCAAAAGAGATTAAAGAAATTGAGGTGGATGATATGGACATATCTGATGAGGAACCTGCATTTGATTATAAATCAGGTGGACCTGAACAATTCGATTCTTCTTACTCTGACGACTCTTACGGTTTAGATATTGATTCAATCATGCAAATGTTTGGTAGTGATATGTCACCAGCAGAATATGATGATATGGATGATATGATGAACTCACATATGGACGGTAAAGAAAAATTCCATGATGAAGACGAAGCATATGAATTTGATTCTGAAGGTGGTGACGCAGCGGTTTACTACGAAGAAGAACAATGTGAAGGATGTGGTGAAATGATGGAAGAAAAAGAAATATGTAATGAGTGTGGTAGTGAAATGATGGAAGGTGAATGTATGGAATGTGGTTCACTTTATGAAGAAATGGACGAAGAACTACATGAATCATTCAAAATGAATAGGAGACAAATAAAAGAAATGTTTAATAAATTTAAGAAATATAATTAACATATGAAAAAAATCATAAGACTTACTGAGGCTGAATTAACCAAATTAATAGAATCTATGGTTAAACAGATTAATGAAGAAGACGATAAAGATTACGAATTTCAAACAAAACCTGGATTTGTCGAGAGAAGGATGAAAATAATGCAGTCAATCCAAGATGATAGTCTATCTGACCATATTAAAATATATCATATGTATAAAAATGGAGAATTGGATAAGAGAACATTTTATTCTTTTGTCGGTATTTTAAATAGACAAGAAAAAGAACGTCTAATGGATTATATTAATAGTCAAAAAGAAGAATCTTTGGATTAGAGTATTAAAATCTTGTATGATTTACAATAGTAATTAACCCACCTAAATAGGTGGGTTTTTTATTCATATATGTATTTGTATAACTCTCCATTTTCTAAGAGATGTCTGTTTTTAGGAAAGTAATTCCAATTGGTTTCAATTAATTTATAGCCATCAAACAGATATCCTTCATTTATTAATTTTTCAACTTGTTCTTTAGTGTAAATATTTAATTCCTGATGGTGAGTATTCCTTAATTTATGCATATTACATTCAACACTACCAAACCACGACATATGCCATCCATTAACATCGTTAAGGTGAGTTTCGTTTTCATACCTTAAATTTCTAATTTTTTGAGGTGTTGTGGTTTTTAAGTAAGACCATCTACAAAATGCTGGTCCTGGCCAAGTCATATTTTCAAAATCCCATCTAAAATTCCAATATTGCCATCTTTGTAAAATTGTTTTAAAAGTATCAAACTGAACCTGATTATTTTTTAATCTATACAGAATATCATCATCCCATACCTCATCAACATCAGAAATTATAATTATATCATCATCCTCAGGTTTAATTTTTTCTAACGCGTCTTTAATACAATTTCTATTGTAATTTTCTCTAAATTTATTTAATCGGTCTTCTTCATTTTCACCAGGTGGATACGGTTCATATAATACCTCATCAGGTAAATCTACGATAATGTGTTCTATCTTATTTAAAAATTTCTTAAATAAGTTTCGATGTTTTTGAAAGTATAATTCTTTTTCTTTGCCTGTATGAGATTGTCTTGACTCAATTAAAACAAATTTATCAACATGTTCACCCATCTCGTGTAATCTTAGATTTAACATATCTAATTCGTGGTCAAACAAGAAACAGTCATATATTTTAGGTTGTTTTATATCCATACCAAAATTTATAATTTTATTCCATATTTTTGGTAAATCATAACCCTCATAATTGGTTTCTCGTAATTTACCTGTAACACCATCTTTTAATAATCCATTGGATGCATATCCATCATTGATTAAGGATTGTATATTTTCATCACTATCCCAAAAATCAGATACTAATTCAATATGTGCAAAAGAATTTATTTTTTCCCTAATGAAGTTATAATCACCAAACCAAGAAAAATGAAATCCACCATTTTCAACAATATAGAATTCAGGTGAATTTTCATCCCATCTTTTATCTCTAAATGTTTGAAAAATTTTATTATTTTTTATGTAATCACTATAATAAAATGCGGTAGAACCCATCCAATGATGCATTTTCTCTAACGAAGCGTTCCATACTAACCATTTTTGTTTAAAAACTGCAGGACCAAATGGTAAAAAATGATTTAAACTATTAAAAAGATTACTATTTGGAAATTCATCAACATCCGAAACTAATACAATATCCTGAAAATCTAATTTTAATTGTTTTAAACCATTCCCAATAGAATTCCTTTGATGTATCTCACGGTAAAATTCTATGGTTTGTTGTGTAAGTATTTCTGTTGATGATACTATATCTTTAATATCCACATCATTTGGCATATCATCAACAACATGAGTGTAAATCTTATCTGCCCATTTACTAAAACGATTAATGTTTTCATTGAAAAACAATCTTTTAGGTTTACCTGTAAATGTTTTAGTTGACTCAACAACTAAAAAATAATCTACACTATCATATAGCTCTTCAAATCTTAACTCTACTAAATCTAATTCATTAAAAAATAAAATAGCGTCAACTAGTTTTTGTTTCCTCATTTAAAGTTAATTGGTTGTGTCGTTTATAGAATTTGCGGATTAATACCTCATATCCCGATTTATCTTTAGTTAACGTGTTATATAATTCTACATAACGTAAGGCGATACGTAATTGGTCTTCGTTTTTACAACTATCAATTACTTGTTCTGCCTTGAAATAATATTCGGATGTATTGATATTCTTCATATGTTTTTTATGTTTCTATCACAAATATACTAAAAAAAAATCATAAACATACGACTAAATCAGTTTTTATGGAATCAGAAACACAAAATATGGACCTTTATAATTATTATTATTTTAATGAGGTCTTTAACCCTAACGAACTAAATGAAATTATTAAGACTTGTGCGTCATTACCTAAACAAATAGTCACTGAGGGTTATGAATCGACTGATGATTATATAAGAAGAAGTGAAATTTCCTATTTGGATTATAATGATGATAATCACTGGATTTTTGAAAGAGTTTATGAATATATTAATCAATCTAATATAGATATGGGTTGGAATTTTGATATTGATGGTATCGAAAGTAGTATTGAATACTCAGTATATTACGATAATTCAGGACACTTTAATTGGTACTGTGATATGTTATTAGACAATAATAATATTAATAAACTAATTGCATATTTGGATTTATCGACTAAGGAGGAATATAAAGGTGGTGACTTACAAATTAACTTAGGGTCAACAATTTCTGATGTCGATTCAAATGTCGGAACTTTAACTATTTTTCCTACATATCTTTTACATAGAGTCACCCCAATTATGTCAGGAGTTAAAAGGTCATTAATAATTAGAGCAACAGGAAAAAGTTTTAGATAATGGTATACCACGTAAATGATAGTAATTATATCGAACACATTTTTAAATATGATAGAATTGTGTGGTTCTTTTTTAGAAAAGGTCAAGAAAAATCAACATTAAATATAAAACCATTCATTGATGGTGTTATCTCACATAACTTAGAGTTATCACAAAATTTTAATAATGTAACTTATTTCCAGACATATATTGAGGATAACCCAAAAATTATGGAATATTTTCATTTGATGGATAACTACATTTGGAGTCACCAAAATAAAGTATTCAACCCAAGAATTATTACTGTGGTTAATGGTAAAAAACATTTCGACCAAGCAGGTGTTAAGTGCTATTGTGTCGAAACGTTAATTGAAATGATTTTTGATATATACCCCGAATTAGTTCCTGAACCAACCAGTGAATGATAATCTAATTTCATTTACACCTGGATTAACGTGAGAAACATAATGTAATTTACCTTTATCTTCGGGAAGTAAAAACATAGTCAAACTGTTAAATTTAGGAACCTCAACATCTTCAACAATGTTTCCATCATCACTTAGAAAATGTAATAATCCCCCATACTGAGGTTTCCAATCTTTTGTTAATTGTAATACAAACCCAACGATACCATTTGGACTGTCTTGGTGGGGAGATAAGAAATCCCCTGGTACATAACAAGCCGCAAATAGTTCATTTGTACTTATAATGTTTAAATCAGTTATTTTTGATATAACATCATAAGTTTCTTTACTATCGATATTTTTACGTAATTGACATTCTAAACATTCACAATCTTCATAATGGTCATTTAGTGTTCTATGAAATGCATATGAAAATAAATCCTGACCAAAAGCTTTTTCAGCGTATTGTCTTGCCTTTATTATCATTTCTTCGTTTTCTGAAATATTTCTGTTGTATTCAACACCATTCTGACCTTCAGCGGGGAAAGTCGCAATAGACCACCATTCAGGTGGCATTTCAAATGCGAAGAAATTATATAATTGTTCAGCAATATCTTCTTTAAGATAGTTATCCACCACAACATAACCTTTTTCCTTAAAGGTTTTTTGTAATGATTCGATGTCTAAATTAGGGTTTACAATATCTTTCATGATTAAAATATAAATAATCTTTTAATATTCTGAAGTGAAAAAAAACACTTGAAATAATCTACCATCGTATAGGTCTTTACCAAAATAATCCATAGAAACATGGTAGTTGTCTGAGCGATACATAACCAAACGATTAAACTTATTACCTAGCTGGTCAACCAACTCCCATTTAGTGTAATCACGAGGCTCAATCATATGAGGTGCTTGAATAGTTTCTTCTTCAGTGTGTTCAGTATTATCCCAAGAAGATAATCCTGTTTTTTTATGTCTATATAATCCTGTACCTGCAGTTACAGGTGCATCAGGCGTTAAAAATAATACACCTGCCCAACCTGTGGTACTATCAGAATGTATCCATGAGCGGTCATCTGCGGTGGTGTACTGAAATGAACCTGAGTATTCACCACCCCAATAAGTTACTTTACCTGCAAATGGTTCAATAATATCACTAATAGTTTCTTTTATACCGTCATTAAGAAACGAAACCGTTCTATGACCAGGGTAATTACCATCTACATTAAAATCTTGTTCTAATGCAAATTCTCTAACCTCTAAAGGGTTATCATAAAAATCGTCAATAATTAATGTATTAACTCTCATACTTATTCTTCTATTAACTCAGGATAATCGTTTTCTTTAAAATAGTAAATCATAAATTCAACTAATATATCACTACTAAAATGATTACTCATATATTCGTCATAAGATATTGTCCAGTGTTTTGTATAATGAGATTCACGAGCATAATCCCATTCATCACTAAACATTTCAAATTCTTCGTTATCTTCAAGATATTCAATAAAATCATCTTCACTTATGATTAAAATTCTATATCCTTCATCATTATTAAGTGAAAAATCTACGGTGATATCACCGTTATCAAAAATATAATCGAGTATCTCAATTTTGTCTTTTGTCATTTTTTAGATATTTGTTTATATAATAAAGCTAAAATTTATTTAAGAAATGGAAGTAGTAGAAATAATTTCATCGTTTGTTAATAAAGATAATAACATACTTAGAGTTGAATTTCAAATGATGGGAGATGAAGGGTTTAGAACCGACACTATAGAATTCGAATATTTTGAAGAGTTTGGATTTAGTGAATCAACGGTAGTTGATGTTTTTGACAATATTGATGACGATGAAGAAGATGATTGGGGATGGGATGATGAAGACGAAAATGAAGTTTATGTAGATGATGAAACTATGATTTCATTTTTAAACGAATATTATGTTGTTTTTCCTGATAGAATTCCTAACGAAGAATACAATTAAAGATATTTATTAGTATGGACAACATTGGTAACATACTAAATAAACTTCTCGGTAAGATATTTTTAAAAAAACCTGTATTCTTCGGTTTGGACGAACAAAAAATTACTTTGGTCGTAAGTCCGAGCATGAAAATATTTGGTATATATTCTTCACCTGAAAGGTTATTTAAAAAGTTTCCTTTTGAAACTAAAACATACCTTAATGTTCAGGAATTAAAAAATTGGGCAGAAGAGAATGATTTTGAAATAAGTTTCTCTGCTGAAACACCAAAAATAAGAAGACAATTAAGTAGTTTATTTGGTGATGTTTTAATTGAAAATACCAATAAAGAAAAAGAACTTAATGTTATTGTGTTGGAGGAATTGGAAAGGTCCCAACTTCCTGAATCAATAAAAAAATGGGCTAAGAATAACCCACAAAAATTCATTGAAAATATTCAACACGTTCAAAACTTATTAAAAAAGTGAGTTACCCAACCACTAAAGATGGTTGGGATTCAGGTATTATGGACAAAAAATTAATGATAGAAGAATTAAATAGAATTAAATCTTTAATGGGTCTAATTAACGAAAGTTTCGATTGGGATTTTACCAATAAGATTGTAACACAAGAACACCCAAAAGAAATTTATGAATTATTATTAAAAATGTTCCCTAAACAAATAGAAGTAATTAATTATCAATATAATGATGAATTAGGGGTTCCTTTTGCTGAGTGGAGAAGAAAAATTCACGATATTGATAACTGGGTTTTGGAAGGACCTTATTTAATTGACCCACAAGAAATAGATATGGATGAAGAAATAATATTGGATAGAAAAAGAAAATATGATGATTATGTTTCAGGTAAAACAAAAAAATATTTTAGAGACAATATTTCCGACCCAAGAAAAACAGATTTTGAAAAAATTCCACCAGTGACATTAGAGAAAGATAATAATAGTTTGAGCGTAAATGATGGTGCTCACCGTGTATTTTTAGCTAAAATGTTTGGTAAACCATTAAAATCTTATATATGGGTAAAAAAAGTGAATAATTCTCCATATGTTAATGACATTAAAAAATTATTCAATAATTAAAACCACCTTTCATCCCACAAACTGAAGATTTGTGGGTTTTTCGGTTGAGTTATATAAAAGGAGGTTTTCACCTCCTTTTTTTTATGGACCCTCTCGGTACATTGTTATGGTATACTCAACTTCATATGTACCATTATCAGTTTCAACAAATTGTGAAGGTCTGTTTAATTTAACATACTCTAATCCGTCCTCCATTACATTAAAGGTACGTGGGTATGTGTAGTCAGTTAATGTAATCCTATTCCATGCACCTGTAACAAAATCACTACTAAATCTAATATTATATTGATACAACCAATCGCTACCCCAATCATCCTGTTTGTAACCTGCGTAAAAAGTCCTACCTGAAATATGAAACTTAGTTTCGTCAATAATAATTTCTTCCAAAGGACCATCAACACTTGCAAACCACACTTCTTCACCTGAATTAATATAGTGAGTCGTTTCCCCACCAACGACAGTCATGGTTACTGATGAGACACGATAGGTACCATCCAAAGTTGGGTAGGTTTCTAATTCATATTTTTCACATCCAAAAAGTAGGAATGATAGTAAGATTACTAATAGTGTATTTTTCATGGTATTCATTTATTTTAGTAACACAAAGATACAATTTTTTATTTAATGGCAAAATGTAGATAATCATTTTTTCTAATATTTATTGTATTATGACAACTTTAAACGAAGAAATATCACGAATAAAGCACGTTATGGGTATTACTGAATCCAAAATGGATGAACGTATCCAAATGATGGTCAGTAGGTCATTACAAGCAATGCAGGATGAAACGTTTGAAATGGGTTTAGGTGAAATGGATGAATTAAACGAAATTAATTCAATAGATGAAATAAAAGTCACCAATATTATAATGGATGAAGTACCATTGTTATATGTTGACCTTTATGTTAATAGTGAAAGACGTGACTTTGATAATGTTATTTCAACTATTGAGGTTGATATTGACAGATATCTCCCAAATGTTCAGGTCATATTAGATAAAATAATTGATGACAGAACCTTTGGTCCTGGTATTGATTGGTAAAAATAATTTTATATGTCATTAATTAGTGAAATAACGAGAATTAGACAAGTAATGGGACTTAACGAAGAAGTTAAAACCAAAGGGGTTCAATTTGACTCTTCAGAAAAAAAGACCATTGATGATTTTGTTGAATTTGTTAAAAAAGAATTGGGAATTAAAAATGAAGTTGATGTCCAATTACAAAATAACAAAGACGGAATCAAAACAACTGCCGTTTACAAATATCAAGATGAAGGTGATGAAGATTTTGAACAATCAGAGATTAGAGTATTTGCCTTAGATAGAGCATTGGTAGATGTTCTTCGTTCAATCGCACATGAATTAGTTCACCATATGCAAAATGAAAAAGGTGACCTTAAAGGTAAACATTCTAATGTAGGTGGACCTATTGAAGATGAGGCCAATGCGGTTGCTGGTGAGATGATAAAAAAATACGGTTTAAACCATCCTGAAATTTATCCTGAAGATAAAGAAGAAATGGGTGAACAAGAAGAAGGTGGTGGTGGAGACACTGGTGGTGATTCATCATCGACAAATGCAAATGTTACAACATGGGAAACAGGATTATCTCGTGGACCTGCCAACCAAATAACAATCACTGTTTGGTCATCAGATGTATCAAGAGGAAAAGGAAATCCGATAGACCAAAATAGTAAATGGGAAACAGGAATAAGTAGAGGAAAGGCAAATCCATTAACTTGATATATTTATTAATAAAATAATACCGTGAATCATAATAAGTTAATAACTGAAGAATTAAGAATTATTACCGCATTAATGTCCTATGATAGGTCTAAAACTTTATTGGAGCAAGGACCACCTGATAGTGTTATGGACAGAAGATTAGGTATAACCCAAAAAAATGCAGATGCTTTAGGTATGTCTGTTAAGGATTACGAACGAGAAGTATTTGGTTTACATGATACAAGTTGGGACCATGAAACTTCAGGTTGGGTTGAATTAGGATTAACATTAGGTGGTTTATTATTAGTGGCAACAGGTATAGGAGCACCTCTTGGGGGTGCAATGATAGCCGCAGGTACTGCAGTAGGTATTACAGATGCCGCAGTATACTACGCTGAAGGAGATTCTTTTATGGGTACTACAATGTTGGCTTTACAGTTAATACCTGGTGGTGAATTAGTTAAAATATTAAAAGGAGCTAAATCATTACTGAAGGTTGCGAAATATTCTGATGATGCCATTAAAATGTATGGTAATTTAACAGAATCTATGATTAAAGAATTAAATGAAAAGGGGGCTAAAGGTACTTTAACTAAAACCGAAAAAGAGGTTATGGAAATGATAAATGAAGCAACTGCAAAACAGGCTCCTAAAATAACAAAAGAAATGTTAAAAGGTGCACTAATTAAATTCCAATTATCATTATACGAAGCAACTTTAGAAGGTACATTAGCTAAAACTTTACCAATATTAGTTAAAATATTAAAGTGGGGGGCTAAAACAACCTTAATGATTGGTGGAATAACTATTAGTGTTGATATGTTATGGAAATTGGCGACAGTACCTGAAGGTCAAGCCAGACAAGTTAGAAATGAGTCTGATTTTGGAGTTTTATTAGATATGTTATATGGTTATAGTTTTGATAAGAGTCCTGAATGGGTTCAAGACGCTTATTTAAATATTTGGAGAAAAATATTTCATGAAGATGGTACACCAAATTATTCTGAACAGGGTGAAATGATGAAACTTTTAAGTGGTAATATAACCTTAGAGGATATAGAAAATAATCCTGATTTACAAAAAATTGCACAAGGTGAAAGTGTTGATAGATTGCGTAATGAAGGTATTAAAATATTAGGAAGTACACCTGTTATTGAAGATGAAGAATTTACATCTACAATGAAAAACCACCAACCTGTTACTTTTTCAAAACTAACAAATGGTTTACAGACCATCCGTAAAGGACAAAAAGGTTCGGTAGTTCGAGATATCCAAAGAATGTTAGTGACTCTTGGTTATGATTTAGGTACAACTGGAAAAACTAAAGATGGTGTCGATGGTGATTTTGGCGACTCTACTGAAGCTGCGGTATACGGATTTCAGATAAATTATGATTTAGATGGTATAGATGGTATAGTAGGTAAAGAAACATCAAATAAGTTATATGAACTATATAAGGAAAAATTAAATCCAACAAATAATACTGAATTGTGATGAAAAAAAATAATAAATTAATTAATGAAATAAAAAGAATTCATGAAGTAATGGGTATTAAAGGTTCATTATTGAATGAAAGTATAGAACCTATTCTTACTAAAATTGCAAAAGAAATATCCATCGACGCCGCAAGACTTGAAGGTAAGAGTTTAGCACTAAGGAATGCATGGTTAAAATTAAATAATGAAGCATTAGACGTTGCCGTCCGTAGAGGTGCGTTAGATGACTTTATTTCATTAGCAAAAACTGAAATGCCTGACATATATAAACAAATTAGTCGTATGTCGTTAAATGATGCGACCATAAGGGCAACGATTAATAGTGCATTTAACTCTGACCAAGAAAAGGTATTTATAGAACGTGTGAGTAAAATGCTTAGAGATGGTAAAACAGATGATGAAATAATTAAATCTTATGGACCTACTTTTAAAAATGCTAATATGTCACCAATTGAAAAAGCAGCTTTAGAACAAAGAATGAGATATGTAACTATGGAGCTTAGAAAGAAATTAAGTGATGAAATACCTACACCTAAAGTTACTCCCGATGAACCTATAAGAGTAACTACTGATGAACCTACTCCAAAGGCGGGAGATGAAGCCACTGATGGAGGTACTCCAAAGACAGGAGATGAAGTCACTGATGGAGGTACTCCGAAGACAGGAGATGAATCGATACCTACAGGTGAAAATCCTGTAGATAATTTTACTTCTGAAGAAATTTCAAATTCAAAGTTATCAATAGAAGAGTTAACTAAAAGAAAAATGGCGGATATTCCTAATTTAAGTGATGAGGAACTGACTGCACTTACAACAAAACCAGGATGGTTTGATTTCATTCAAAAGATTAAGAATAATAATACAATACCTGATATATTTAAAAGTGCGGCTGACATAATGGACCAGTCACAAAGAATTATGAATGAACTACTAAATAATAAAAATTTAGGCACCCCATCTAAAAGATTACTCCAAGAAAAATTAAATAGAAATATGTTATCCTTAGCAAATTATAAAGGTAATAAGGCCTATTTAGACTTCTATCAATGGGCAGATGGTTTATTTTCAGGTCCAGACGCAAGTAAGGCGGTAAAAGAATGGTGGAAGGTGACGAAAAAGAAGGATGGTTTTATAATAATGTCTGAATTAGAAAAAAAAGGTACTTGGGGACAACAGATATTTGCAGGACTTAAAGATGGATTTAAATCTATGAGCGATTCTACTAAAGATTTTTGGATAAGGTCACTTCAGGTTATAAACCCTATTAGACAAACCAGAGCCGCGATAAATGGATTGTCAAAACTAATGGGTAAAACGCCTCCATATACACTAAAAGCGGCGACAGAGGCACAAAAAAAGGCTTTTAGAAATTATTTTTGGACGGGTAATAGAACCGCTTATTCAGGATTTCAAAAATATATGGCGGAAAATGGCGCGATAGCTGCCGTTAGTAGAGGTGTCGGACAATTTGGTAGGGGTTATTTAATTACAACCGCATTACTTACAGTTGCTGAAACCGCACTAGAGGGAGGTTTTAGTGGTGACGATAAAGGTTTTGAAGATTTTTCGAGTTTATTTAAGTTTCTATTTATTGAATATTGGGACAATGTTTTAGGTTTAAAATATGCCGTACCTGCATATACTATAGGTGAACCGGTTATTGACTTAGTTGGTAGTTCTATATTTGCGTGGTTCACTAAAGGTGGTGATGTTGGTAAAATTTGGGACGAATGGTATTCAGCTCATTTCGGTGAAGTAACCGAAGAAGTAAATGGTCTACTTAATAATAACCCTAATAATACCAACGAAGTTCCGACAGAAGATGGTGAGGAACCAACATCGACTGAGGAACCAACAACTCCTGAAAGTTCAGTAGAACCTGGTAGTTTAGATGATTTTAGTAAACAATTAGGTGTTGACTTGAACCAAGTTAGTCAAGTTGGTGATGTTTATAAAT
>Ga0099848_1000242_pt1 | contig 24694 bp, 9 predicted proteins | sample CB_VirMetaG_3_FD_78179 | JGI IMG/M metagenome (GOLD analysis project Ga0099848, IMG submission 78179) | Freshwater to marine saline gradient viral communities from Chesapeake Bay - CB_1508_1S Viral MetaG | ecosystem: Environmental > Aquatic > Marine > Coastal | place: USA: Chesapeake Bay...
CACCCCCCCCAACTATGGTATGATTATCTCAGTTCACACCACTGAACCCATGACCTTCCCCACCTTCCCTGAGATCCTCTGGAATTGCACTGACCCGGCCAATGGGACCATCCGATGGTCCACTGCTTGCCAAGCAGCAAAGGACCACGGTCTATGGGATGACTTCCGCACAGACTATGGAACCACTGCCCACTTCGGACCCGTAGACACGGGTGAGTTCCTGGTCTGGTTAGGTTACTGAATGTAACGATCGGGCATCTGACTCACGGGTGCCCCTTTCTCTCCTGTAGAATTCAGAAGTCAACTACCACTGACAATGATCAACGCAACCTCTCACCTCTCTTGGGCAGTCTGGGACGCCAAACGTGCCAATGGCGATCGTGACGTTTGGGACTTAATCGACGCCACCGAGCGCGGCGAGCATGGCGGATTCGCTCAAAGGATCGTTGCTGCTTGGCACCGTGCCGATGGCAGAAATCAGAAGCGCCTTTATGACGCCTTCCCTGAGATTTTTGACCGTTAATCTTCAAATCTCGACTAGTATACACAAGCACATTCAAAACAATGAACAACCAACAACAAATCAATTCAATCGGTTTCACAATTACTTATCAGACGCCATACAATAATTGTGAATGGCGCACACAATCATTCACCACAAAAGAAGAGGCAGAAAGAATGATTTCATTCTATCAGTCTTGTGGTTCTCCTGCGAGGTTTGTGTAATGGGACGCTGGATTCACAAGGGTGGCAAATCCCGCCCTGATAAAAGATTTAAGAACATCCTAACACCAAAGAAAGGAGCAGCAAAGAATAAAAGAAAGAAGAAATAATTCTTTATTCTTTATACTTACCACTGAGTATAAAGAATTACTCAGGGTTGAATGTAAACTATCGGTCAGTGGTGTGGTTTATTCTTTACATTCAGTCCTGTCTAATTCTTTATACTTAGCACTGTTTGAGTTCTTCATACTAACTGCCTGCTGCTGCGATTCCAACCACACAGACGCCCGATCCGTCAAGCGTTTGCCCATAGGCGTTGCTGATCAGTCGGATTTGCTTTTTGGTATCTTGCGATACCGTTTGCCCCTTGTGGGATCGGGGTCGGTCGGTTAATGTTGTTTCAACGGATCGGAAACGACCTTTCACCCGATCCGCACCCCAGACAAATGGCACAATCCTACGATCTGCCCGCCGCCATCGTTTCGGATACGCTTGAGACCCTTATGGGGCATCTTGCCACCGCTGACGCTAAGTGTAAGGAAGCGGAGGCAGAATTGAAGCGCCTGCGTGATGAGATCGCGGGCATTATGATCGCCGCCGATGTAACCTCCGAGCGCACAGTGTGGGGGTTGGTATCATTAACCTCCCGCGATAAAGTTACCTATTCTCCCGCGATTAAGGTTCTTGAAATTAACCTTAAGGCAGAAAAGGATAAAGAGGTTGCAACTGGAATCGCTAAAGTTGCAGAGGGCGATAAGTTTATCCGCGTAACTTGGGCGAAGTAAGTTACATTCAGGGGGGACAATCCTCCCCCCTTTCTTTCCACTTTACCATTGCAACTTTCGCCATGACCGCTACACTTTCCAAGCAAATCCGCATCCGTTGGGAATACTCTGGACTAGAAGATACAGTCAACGTGTTGATGCAAATCAACCGCAATGGTTCACCTAACGCGGAAAGTAAGGCAGCATACATTAGAACAATTGCCTACAATTATGCTGTGGCATGTGAACTTAAAGGTGAGATGCCTACGATAACAGGAACTGGCGGATGGTATGTTACATTTTTCCCTGCAGAGTCTGAGGAGTTCGATTATGGCGTGGAGGTTACTTTAATGCCCTACGTTGTAGCGAAACACCTAGGATTACGCTAGGTTAGTTACATTTAAGGGGTAGCAATCGCTGCCCCTCTTTATACCTATCAGCAGTGCTGATCAGTTGCGGGTTCGTGATTGGCAGTCCTTATGGGTCCCCCCCCCTCCCCGCCGAGGGCCATGGCCCCCCCCCTTAACTAAAATCAATGGGTCCCTGTAGTCTACAAAGTGTTACGGACGCCCATAAGATACAAGACTCAAAGGATTCTCCCACAAGAATCAAAATTGATATATAATTCAAAGAAAGAATCAAATGATATGCAAAAAAATCCGGACAAAAATTTTGTGACCGTAGAGGTTGATCCAGCAACCGATGATTATTATGTTACAATACCTGAGTGGATCATCAATGATCTTGGATGGTATGAAGGCACTGAGGTTGAATGGGTCATTGATGGTGACGAACTAATATTGAAAGAGGTTGTAAATGACTGACACAATGTATCACATCTATGCAAGAGATAAATGCATATATTACGGATTAACGGAAGAAGAATTTTTAAAGGCTTGGGAGACTGCCAAGGGAATGATAGGTCTCATGAAAACCGAGTACACGATTGATGACCTGAGTTATGAGAAACTCAACTACTCAAGGACGGCAACACTCGACTCATCACATTGATTGACGAACCACTATATAAGTGGTATGATACTGAAGTAAAAATCATTCGATTATGACAAAGGGATTCACTGTAAAAGCAAAGGCACCCATTCCACAAAAATCAGAGCAAGAGTGGGATTATGATCTTGCAAAGCAAATGATTCGAGGAAAGACAGTTGTATTCTGTCTACCTGGAAGGGGTGTTTCATATACATATCTAAAAAGTTTTGTACAATTATGTTTTGATCTTGTACAAGCAGGTGCAAGTATTCAGATTAGTCAAGACTATAGTTCCATGGTGAACTTTGCACGTTGTAAGTGTCTCGGTGCAAATGTTCTAAGGGGGCCAGACCAAAAACCATGGGACGGCAAATTGGAGTATGACTATCAACTATGGATTGATAGTGACATCGTATTCAATACTCAAAAGTTCTGGCAAATTCTTTTAATGGATAAAGACATTGCCGCTGGTTGGTATGCAACAGAAGATGGATCAACTACATCCGTTGCACATTGGTTAGACGAAGACGATTTCCGTGGTAATGGTGGTGTAATGAATCACGAAACGGTTGACAGTATTTCAAAGCGTCGTAAACCATTTACCGTTGATTACACTGGATTCGGATGGCTTCTCATCAAAAACGGTGTCTTTGAGCACTCTGAGATGAAGTATCCATGGTTTGCACCAAAGATGCAAGTCTTTGAGTCTGGTGAAGTTCAAGACATGTGTGGTGAGGACGTTTCATTCTGTCTCGATGCCAAGGAAGCAGGTTTTGAGATCTGGTGTGATCCTCGTGTTCGTGTTGGTCACGAAAAGACTCGTATCATCTGAGTCTTATGAGCAAAGAAGAATTTTACACCGTCTATGTCGATGGTGTTGAAACTCATAAAAATCTTACAGAAGATGAATATTTTGATCTGATGGAAGACTTTGCGATAAAATACTATGAGTCGGGAGGTACAAATCCCGTCAAGGTTACTTTTAAAATCACTCAAGGAGATTAATTCTTATGGCAATGCGTAAAGGTGGTGGGTATGTCAAGGGCGCACCCAAAAAATCTCGTCAAGGCTGTGGCATGAATACCAAATATGCCGCATCTTCTCGTAATAAAGCGCGAAAGAAGTATCGTGGTCAAGGTAAAGGTTAATTAATACTACACGGGCGGGTTTATTACCCGCCTTTTTACTAAAAATAAATACGATTTAGGGATAGGAACCCCTTAAAAAGTTCTGTTTTGTCGAAAAAAGACCGAACAGGAGAAAAATGTACTACAAACAAGTAGACAGGGATGTCAATTACATGTATCAAATGTGGGGAACGACCAGTTTAATCACTGGTTATTGGTCACATCCGCAACAATCCAATGATCCAGAAGAATTTACAACCGAAGAATTAGAAAAACAACAGCATAATCTTAAAAAACAGTCGGAATTGCATCAAAAAATAAGAAATGATGACGATTATGATGACTGGTCATATGGAACGGAACCAAATTATGGGGTTTCCTGGTAATACTCATAAATAAATGCAGAAAAAAGTCCTTTCCAATGTCCATTAAAAGGGTATCGAGATCATTTAAGGATATTAGTTTATCATTTGAACCACATCCAGTCACTAAAGACTTACCTATTCTTAAAAATGAGCGGGCAATCATTCGATCTGTTCGAAATATTGTAGAAACTATACCTTCTGAGCGATTTTTTAACTTAGATTTTGGAAGTGATGCAAGATCTTCACTATTTTCAATCATTGACTATGGAACAATCGCAGTTATTGAAGATCAAATCATAAGATCAATCAACAATTATGAACCAAGAGTCGAAAATGTAAGAGTTAATGTGAATTCTACTTATGATGATAACACTGTTGAAGTAGAAGTAATCTTTGATATTATTGGACAGGACTTTCCAACACAAGAGTTTACATTTATTCTAGAGGCAACGAGATAAAATGCCTTTTACAAATTACACAAATCTAGATTTTGATCAGATAAAAACCTCGATCAAAGATTATCTTAGAGCAAATTCAAATTTCACAGATTTTGATTTTGAAGGATCAAATTTTTCTGTATTGATTGATGTACTAGCATACAATACTTACATCAATGCATTCAATACAAATTTGACCATAAATGAAGCCTTCTTAGATTCTGCAACTGTAAGAGAGAATGTAGTATCACTGGCAAGAAATATTGGATATGTGCCCAGATCTAGAAAGTGCTCTACGGCAACAGTTTCTTTTAATATTGAAACAAATGAAACTGGATTATTATATCTGCAACCAGAACTATTGTGTGTTGGTTCAGTCAAAGATTCTTCATACATATTCTCAATTGCAGATGAAATATCTGCATCCATTGTTGATGGAGTAGCATCATTTAACAATATCACAATTTATCAAGGAAGACATATAAAACAAACTTTTAATGTTGATGCTTCCTTAGATCAGAGATTCATTCTACCAAACTCCTTTATAGATACTTCCACAATTAGAGTCCATGTCAAAGGTCCAAATGACAGTGGGACTGGTAAGAAATATTCTTTAATCGATAATATTATTACAGTAGATCAAAATTCTGAAATTTTCTTGATTCAAGAAGTTAAAGATGAGAGATATGAATTATTATTTGGAGATGGTATAATTGGTAAAAAACTAGAAAATGGATCGAGAATCATCGTTACTTATATTGTAACTGATGGTCGTGAAGGAAATGGAGCTTCTGAGTTTTCTTTTGCAGGATCTATAAAAAATTCGAATGGTGTTTTAGTAGTACCAACGAATGAAACCATCACAATTACCACAGTACAAGAATCCAAAGATGGATCCGAAATTGAAACTGTAGATTCAATTAAATATTATGCCCCAAGAATATATTCATCTCAATATAGAGCAGTTACCGCTAGTGATTATGAATCTTTAATTAAAACAGAGATCTATCCAAACGCAGATATTGTGACCGTAGTTGGTGGAGAAGAACTAGATCCACCAGAATATGGTTCTGTATCTATATCAATTAAACCAAAAAATGGTTTATACATCTCCGACTTTGATAAAGAAATTATTTTATCAAAATTAAAGAAATACTCTATCACTGGAATTAATCAAAAATTAATCGATATCAAAGTTCTCTATGTTGAATTGGATTCTTTTGTTTATTATAATCCTGTCAAATCATCTTCTCCTTTGGCAGTAAAGACAAAAATACAAAAGTCCTTAACAACACTTGCGGAATCTTTATATTCAACTAAGATTGGTGGTAGATTCAAATATAGTAAAGTTATTAACTTAATAGATGCGTCTGATAGTTCAATAACATCAAATATCACCAAAGTAATCATAAGAAGAAATCTAAACTGTTTATTGAATCAATTTGCTGAATATGAGTTGTGTTATGGAAATAGGTTCCATGTAGATCCTAGTGGTGGGAACATTAAGTCTACGGGATTTAAAATTCCATCCCAATCTGGATATCTAAATCAAGATGAATATCTTTATTTTACAGATATTCCAAATGCAGATAAAAAAACAGGTATTATTGCAGTCATCAAACCATCACTAGTACCTGATGTAAAACCACAAACAATAATTAAGTCTGCAGGAACTGTTGATTATGTAACTGGTGAGATACGTTTAAATGCATTAAATATCACTTCAACACAAAAGCCAAATGGTGTGGTTGAGATACAGGCTTTCCCAGAATCAAATGATGTAATAGGATTGAAAGATTTGTATCTATCAATCGATATTGAAAAAAGTAAAATAAATATGGCTAAAGATGTTATTACATCTGGAGAGAATACTTCTGGTGTTCTTTTCACTTCAGATTATTACCAATCAAGTTATTCTAACGGAAGTCTAATAAGGAATTAATATGATACACGATAGTTTTGAAAATAGAGTTAAGATTCAGGATCTCATAGAAAATCAGATACCTGAATTTATATCTTCTGAAAACCCCAAATTCTCAGAATTTTTAAAACAGTATTATATTTCTCAAGAAATACAAGGCGGAAATGTGGACCTTGTAGAAAATCTTATTGATTATTTGAGGTTAGACAATTTAAATAATAGTACTTTAAATCAATCAACAACATTATCTGCAGACGTTTCTTCCACAAATATTATTGGTGGAGTAACATCTGAGATTTTTGTCGCTAGTACTAAGGGATTTCCAGCAAAGTATGGTTTGATTCAGATTGGAACTGAAATTATAACATATAAATCAAAAACTTCTACAAGTTTTGTAGACTGTGTTAGAGGATTTAGTGGCATAACAGAGTATAAAGATGCATTAAAGTTTTCATCTTCTTCAGTATCCTCACACAATTCAGGAAGTAGTGTAATTAATCTAAGCGTACTATTTCTTCAAGAGTTTTACACTAAAATAAAATCACTAATTTTACCAGAATTACAATCTTCAGATCTATATTCAGAACTGAACGTTAATAATTTTTTAAAGAATACTACATCATTATACAAGTCTAAGGGTAGTAAAGAATCATTTAAAATACTTTTTAGAGCATTATTTGGAATTACACCTACTATCATTGACTTAGAAAATTATATTGTAAAATCATCAAATGCCGTTTATTTGAGAAGAATTGAACTTTTGGTTCAATTACTATCGGAAACTGGTGATCCTTCAAAATTAGTTGGACAGCAAATACAAAAAACAAATAATCCAGATGTATCTGCGTCAGTATCCGAAGTAGAAATTTTAAGTAGATCTGGAAGAACTTACTATAAAATCTTTTTATATGTTGGAAATGATGATTCCCATATCAACTATGAGGATCTATTTGAAAGTACTCCATCTACTAAAACAATAATACCAATTTTATCTTCAGATAATTATGATACAATTACTGTAGATTCTACAATTGGATTTCCTGCTTCTGGTAGTTTTTTATTTGGAACCAATGAAATATTTTACACCAGTAAAAGTGTAAATCAATTTTTTGGATGTTATACTGTAGGATATTCTCATGTCAATTTAAACATTCCAACAAAATCTATTATAAGTTCTAAAGATACCTATTTTGGGTATGAAAATGGTGATATTACAAAAAAACTTGAATTTTTATTACTATCAAATATTTCAGATATTATAATTGACAATACTGCAGAAAATGCCAAGCATATATTTTCAAATGAAGATCTTTATGTTGGTAGTTTAGGAAAACTGATTAGGAATAGAGAAAATATTCCGACAGAAATTTTTTCGAATAGTTTAGTCTATAATACTAGCGTTAGAATTAAATTATCTAGTTATGATAAACCCTCAGCTTCAGCAATAGTTGATATTGAATTAGATAAAAGTTTTCTAAAAGTAGGGGATACGGTAGAATTTTTAGAAAGAAATACTGAGATTCTAGTACCGTCACTATCAAACACTACAGTTGAATCAATTAATGGTTCTCAAATAAGATTCTCATTATCTCTTGATAGTTTAAATGATTTAAAAACATATGATATTCGCAGAAAATTAAAAACTGCAACTAGTTCATTTGTGCCATTATCTTTTGATAGTATTACTAGTGATGTATCAAATTTATACTATGAAGATAATAATAACTTATATATTGCGTCCAATTCACTTCCATCATATCAGATTAAAAATAATGTTATTAAATCGACAGCATCTTCACTAAAGAATTATGATTCTATAGAGGAAAAATACACTACTTTAGAATTAACTGAGTTATCTTCATTTGTTACTGGGGATAAAGTATATTATTCATATACTGGTGATCCTATAGGTGGTCTGATAGAAGGTGAATACTATCTTTCAATAACAAATTACAAAGACATAAAATTATATACTTCAACATCAAGTATAGTTGTTGATAAGCACATTTATTTTTCATCTTTGCCAAGTGGATCTCATACATTCACATTAGTATCTCAAAAAACTGATGATAATAAGTTATATCCAGCAAAGATATTTAAAAAAATATCTTTAAATCATAGTTATCTTGATGGTGGTAATGATGAAATTGGATCAGATACTGTAGGAATTATCGTTAATGGTGTGGAAATATTGAGTCCAAAATCCACAGATACAATATATTATGGACCATTGGAACGTGTTGATGTAATTAATCAAGGATCTGGATATGATGTTATAAATCCACCAGTTCTTAAAGTAGAAGGTAATGCTAAATTACAACCTGTGGTTCAAGGTGGTATAGAAAAAGTTTTTGTAGATCCTGTTTATTTTGATGTTAAGGAACCATTGGTACTTAAAGTAATTGGTGGAAATGGAAAAAATGCTACATTAAAACCAGTATTAAAAAATAAGTCTAGAGAAATATCTTTCAATGCAAGACCAATAGATGATGGTGGCGGTTTAAGTTATGATGATGAGACTATTACATTTTTAACCGACCATAATCTTTATGATGGACAAAAAATTTACTATTCTTTTGACGAAAATAAAAATCAAAAAATAGGAACATCCCCAGCATATGGCCTAAATCAAAAAACTGGTTACTTAGAAAATAACCAGGGATTCCATGTTGAAGTAATAAATTCAAAAACAGTAAAACTTTTTACAACATTAAATGATTACAATGCAGGAATAAACACTGTAGGACTTTCAACCGAAGGAAATTTTGGTATACACAGATTTAGAACTGAACCGAAAAAAACATTAGATTCTGTAGTAGTGGTAAATCCTGGTGAAGGATATACAAATAGAAAATTAATTGTAAGTCAAAGTGGTATATCAACTGTATCCGATTCAATTACCTTTAAAAATCATGGATTTTCAACAGGAGAATTGGTAACTTATAATTATGAAACTACTAATATTGGAGGATTAACAAGTTCCAATCAATATTATATTTTAAAAATAGATTCAAACTCTTTCAGATTATGTGATGCTGGTCCAAGTGGCACAGATAGTTCAAATTATGATAGGCAGAAATATGTAGACTTAACTTCTACTGGATCTGGTTATCAGTACTTTAATTATCCTGACATACAGGTAACAGTAACTTATCAACCTGGTCAAAATAATCAAATTAATCCAATTACGTTAACTCCTGTAGTTAAAGGATCTATAGTAGATACTTATGTGTATGATAATGGTGTTGGATATGGATCAACAATATTGAATGTAGAAAGTATTCCTTCAATATCTGTTTTACAAGGTAAGGAAGCTTCTTTGAGTGCAATCTTGGTTAATGGAGTAATAGATCGTGTAGTCGTTTTTTATGGTGGATACGATTTTTATTCTGTACCAGATCTAATAGTTGAAAGTAAAAAAGGAATTGGTGCAATATTAAGAGCAGAAATATCTAATGGAAGAATTACAAATGTAGTAGTTATAGATGGTGGTAGAGGATATAGTGAAGATGATGTCACAATAAAATTTTCTTTCTCAGGAAAAGATTATTTGCCATATCCAAGAATTAGACCATTAACTGTAGACAATTCCTTTAAATATGGAAAACAATATCAAACACGTAGAGATCCTTCATTAGACTTATTATATAAAAATATTAATAATCAACTACAATATGTTGTTTGTGGTTACTTTGATGAATTGAGTAAATATTTTAATGAGTCATCAAATGTTCACTCACCAATAATTGGATGGGCTTATGATGGAAATCCAATTTATGGTCCTTATGGTTACTCAGATCCTTTAAGACCATCACTAGTAAAACAACTAAAATCCAGTTACATTGAAAGTATTAGTAACGTTGTTAATAGACCTAGTGGATTTATATCTGGATATTTTATTGATGATTATAAATTTGACGGATCTGGAGATTTAGACATTTATAATGGAAGATGGTGTGTAACCCCAGAATATCCAAATGGAATTTATGCATATTTTGCATCAATTAAAATAAATGCAGATAATGAAATTGTTGGAAAGTTTCCATACTTTGTTGGTCCAAAATATAGATCCAAGAAAATAATAGAAAATAATAGTAATAAATTAAACCAAAGTTATGATTTTAAAAATTCATCTCTATTAAGAAATACTTTACCATTTGGTCCAAATGATCAAAATTCTATTTACGATTTTTACAGTAGTAATTTAGATAAGCAAATAACAAGAATTACATCAACATCTAAAGGATCTGTGACTGAAATTGAAGTTATTGATCCAGGATTAAATTATAAAGTTGGTGATAAGTTAAACTTTAAAAATTATTCTTTAGATAATAAAGGATTTGGAGTAACTGCAACGGTAACGGAACTCAAAGGTAAAACTATTGATAGTCTCAATAATGAAAGTAAATTATACTTGAATGCAAAGTTATATTCATCTACAGTTGATGGAACTAGAATTTCTATATTACCAAATCATGAAATAAAACCAAACACTAGAATAGAAGTTACCGGTTTCACAAGTTCATTTTTAAAATTAAATGGTACTTATGAAGCTAGGGTTAATAACTTTTATTCAACATTAGTCGATTCAATACCACAATATAGTGCAGGTATAGTAACAGATATCAAAGTTTCTTCATATCCTAATATAGTTTCTATTGGAAGTTCTATCAAAATTACAACTAATACCAGTAGTTCAAGTTATGACCAGTATTTCAATATTTTAAATTATTATAAAGATTACTCTATAATAAGATGCAAAAAAGTTGGCGATTCTGGATTAAGTACATCTAATTCTACAGTTCATTTCTTACCAAATTTCATAGATATAAATTATGGTGATAGTAACTTTAAATCTTCAACAAACTATAAAAGATATTTTAATCCTCAACAATCTGTAGGTGTTGGAACTTTTACGGGATCTCAATACAGAAGAAATTTCTATGTTGGAAATAATTTAGTATCAAAAGATATACCAATTCAAACAATTTATTTGCCAAATCATGGATTGCGAACAGGACAAAAAGTTCTTTTTGAAAAGCCTACGGCAGGAACTCAATTATTGGTACAAAATAGTCCTGATGGATCCTCGTGGAATATTCCAGAAACTGGAAATCAAATAGAGTTATATATTATCAATAAAAATAGTAATCATATTGGACTAACAACTGAAGTTGGACTTACAACAACCACAAATGGATTGTATTTCCCAAGTGTGTTAAATTCGGGATCAGATAATAATGAATACTCATTTAATACTCTTTATACTGAGGAATCATGCAAAATATCCCAAAATATAACAACAGTCTCAATTTCAACAGTACACAATTTGAAAGATAATGATAAAATTGAATTGAGTGTAGTTTCAAATCAAAGTGTTGGTATTGGTACTAGTGGATATCTTAATGTTAAGTATTTTTCAGATACTAAATCCTTATCTTTAAGAGAATTGCAGTTTGATTCTTCGAATGTTTCTATTAGTGAGAACACACTATCAATACAAGACCACAGATTAAATAATGGTGATAAAGTATATTATATTTCTACTTCTACACCATCGGGAATAACTACTGGAGTTTATCATGTCAATAGACTTGATGATAATACACTAAGATTGTCGGAAACTTTTAAAGACTCTACAGTTTATCCGTACAATACTTTACAAGTTACAACACAAGGAATTGGTACACAATCCATATTTGTATTACATCCCGAAATCAGTATAATTCGAAATAATGATTTAGTATTTGATGTTTCAGACTCTTCATTACAAGGATATCAATTAAAATTCTATTATGATGAGGAATTTAAAAATGAATTTAAATCACCATTTATTGTTGGTGTAGGAACAGTTGGAGTAACATCAACAGCTAGACTGAATTTAAATTATGATGCATCTCTTCCAAAAGAACTTTACTACACAATAGTAGATTCATCTTTGAGTAAAATAACTTCTTCAATATCAAACAATAATAATTCAAAGATCAAATATAGTAATAGCATTTATTCAAATGAATATGACGTATTTGACGTAACTGATACAACATATCAAATTTATCTCCAAGAAAATCCTGAAATAAACATCTATACTAAAGAAGATTGTGATATTTTAGAGTATACAACAACTTCAACCAATGCAAATGGATCGGTAAACAAAATAACTCTTACCGATGGTGGAAACATTTATTCAGATTTGCCATATTACTATAACTCCGATAGTGTAAATGGTACAGGACTGGTTGTTAATTTATCTTCAAATAACATTGGTAAAATTTTATCAAAAGAAATTTTAAATGGTGGTTTTGAGTATCCTACAGATCCAACTTTATTACCATCATTAAAAGCATCCAAAAATTGTTACATCAATAACTCATATTATTTGAAGGATGTTAGTGTAATTTCAGGTGGTTCAAATTATCCAGATGCTCCAAATCTGGTGATTATTGATACTGATACTAGGGAGCTAATTGATCGGGGGATCTTAATACCAGAAATGTCTGGATCTGGATTTGGAAATTCTAATATATCTGATGTTGCAATCGACAATATTCCATATGGATTGCCAATTACGCCAGTAACAGTTGTTGCAGTAGACAATTCTAATGGAATAAGAGTTGATAGAGTAACTTCAAGTTCTTCTGGAATTATGACCTGTATACTAAAAACTCCAATTCTAGGATTCCCAGAAGATCCATTTGCCGTTGGTGATCAAGTTTATGTTGAAAATATTGAAATTATTCCTGATTCTGGTATAGGATTTAATTCGAAAGATCATGGATATGTATTATTTGATGTTATTGGGTACACCGCACAGTCAGACCCAGGAGAAATAGAAATTCAAATTCCAAAGTTGTATGGAAATCCTGGCATAGCAGTAACCTTCCAAATTAATACATTTGCTTCTATAATCAAAAAAGAAAACTATCCAGTATTTAAAGCAACTCATGAGCATTCATCTTTCATTGATGGGGAGAGTATTTTAATTATTGAATCCGATGAGTCTTTAACCAAAACTGATCTTATTGTTAAAGATTATTCTCAAAACTATGTGAAATTATTTGGATCTACCGATATCAGTAAGGGTACAAAAATTAAAGGAAGTACATCTAATTCAATAGCAACTGTGTATGATGTGTCTCAAGTTTCTGGAAGTTATAATGTATCTTCATCAAGATTAGTTGAGTATGGGTGGAAGTCTGATTCTGGAAAATTAAATTATGATACTCAATTTATTGCTGATAATGATTATTATCAAAATTTATCATATACAATAAAGAGTGAAAAAACATGGGAAGAAATAAAGACTCCCGTAAATTCACTTGTTCACCCATTAGGAACCAAGAATTTTGCAGATACACAGATACAAGATAAAGTAACTGGGATAGTTGATAGTGTTGGTACACATCCAGGTGCTGTAGTAGAAACAACACAGATAATAGATACCCAAGCAAGGGTTGATGTCATAAAAAATTATGACATGGTAGTAGATTATGATCCAACAACACAAGCATCAAAACTATTAAAGTTCAATACTGTACAACTTTCGGACTACTTTGGATCAAGATCTAATAGAGTCTTGAATATTGACAACATTAGTGGACTATTTTCTAGTTCTGATGATGAAAATTTATCAAATAAGTTGACAATTAAGGTTCTTTCGTCAGAAGTATCATATTATAAAGTATTAGTACAAATAAAGAGTAGTCCTGAAAATATACAGAGAGGTATAAATCATCAACAATTAACTGAGGCAGTGCTTTTCCATGATGGTTTTGAAACTTCATATATTTCCGAAAAAACTGTTTATACAAATAATGAATATGGATATTCTTCTTATGGAAAACTTGATGTAGAGTCTGATGATCTTGGAAACTATAATTTATTATTCATTCCAAATGATCCATATAATTATAACTACGAAATTAAAGTATTATCATCATATTTTGGAGTAAATTCAGGAAATTCTGAAGATTTTTCAGACCTTTATCTTGGACCAGTTTTCATAAGAGGGGCAACAAATTACATTGAAACTGATAATTCAGATATTAATGTATTATCTTTAGAAACATCAACATACAATAGTTTTATTACTGAGGTTTATCTTTATAATAGAACTACTAATATATCAAGATATGTTGAATTATTTGGACTCTATGATGGTATAAGTTCGGATGTAATATTAGCAGAGTCTAGTTTTATTGCAAATGATGATGATTTTTCAATATTTACTGGAATTAGTACTTTTGGAGCTTCAATTAATGGGAGCAATCTTGTTCTTTCTTTTGATAATTATGAAAATAACACTTTTAATATAAAAACAAAAACTTATGCTTTTGGAGATTCATCTGTCGGTGTTGGTACTTATAAATTTTCTACTTATCTTCAAGATGGAGAATCGGTAAGAACTGTAAGAATTGATACATCAGTATATAATACTGGAACTAACCCAGGAATTTCTACTCTTAGAGAGTATGATGGAGATCTATTTAGCTCCATAAAATCTTTAGTGAGAGTAAGTGTGGGTGATACAGTATCACTTCATCAAGTTGCTACACTATATGATGGTGAGAATGTTTTTATAACTGAGGCACCTTTGGTTTCTACAGGTTCTTCTATTGGACACTTTAGTTCATCACTAGATCAAGAAACTATAAAGTTGGAATTTATTAGAAATACAGAATTTTCTAATGAAAATGTGAATATTACACATCTAGACTATTCATTCTATGAATTTTTGGATGAAATAAATGATCCTAGAGAGTTACATATAGGAAATTTTGTTGAAGATCAATCGGTAGCAAAATATTTTGGATTTAATAGTCAAGAAATTAATAGGTTGAAATTCCCACTTAAGTATCAAAATACTCCCATTTTTGAAAAATCTTTTAATCCAAATAATAATTTAGTTTTAGATCAAAGTACTGGAATAATTTCGATTGAAGATCATTTCTTTAGTACGGGTGAAAGATTAATTTATAGACCAGATTCATCTTTTATTGGAATTGGAAATAGTTCTATACACATTCAAGATTCTATAAATTCATCTGGTGTGACAACAACCGTTTTACCAGAAGATGTTTTTGCGATAAGAATTAATAATAATCAGTTTAAACTCGCATCAAATTATGAAAACGCCATGAATGGTATTGGAGTGACAATTACCTACCTTGGAGAAGGTAATGCTCACAAACTTGAAATGTATAAAAAGAATGAAAAATCACTGATTACTATTAATAATTTAGTTCAGTATCCATTAACATACACGGGCATAGCTCATTCATTAACTAATAATGGTGGTGGTATTGGTATAGGAAATTCTTTCTTTAACTTGACTGGTATAAGTTCCATTTCTCCAATTGATATATTAAAAATTGATGATGAATATATGAAGGTTCTTAATGTTGGTATAGGAACAACAGATGGATCTATAACTTATTTAAATGGAGATTTGAATATTGTAGAGGTTGAAAGAGGATTCTTTGGATCAATATCATCCACACATACAGATCAATCTAAAGTTGACTTATATAAAGGTGCTTACAATATAAGTGGTGATAGTATTTACTTTGCAGAACCCCCAAGAGGAAATATTGGTGATCTTGTGACTAAAGATGAAAGAAATCTCTTATATCCAAGAGCATCATTTAGTGGTAGAGTCTTCCTGAAACAAGATTATTCGCAAAATGAAATTTATGATGATATTTCATTTGAATTTGATGGTAAAACATCAGAATTTAATTTAACCAGACTGGGAATAAACACTGCAGGATTTACTACGACAACTCAAGGTGGAAGCGGTGTTTTATTCATCAATGGAATTTTACAAAACCCACTTACTAATAATTTAACCGATTATTATAATTATAGTCTAGATCAAGATGTTCAAACAGGAATAACAACAGTTAGGTTTACTGGTCTTGCAACTGATACTGGAATTTATATAAGTGACTCCGATGTAAATCAAAACCAATTACCTAGGGGGGGATTAATTGTTTCTCTTGGTTCAACTTCTGGTCTTGGTTATGCTCCTCTTGTAGGATCTCGGGTCAAGTTAAATGTTGATGAGTATGGAACTATAGTAAATCCCGTAGTTTCAATTGCAAGAACTGGAAAGGAAATTGGAATTACTACAGCAGAATATGATCATATCAATGGAATTCTAACCATTGAATCAGAATCCTCAGAAATTTATAAATTAAGAGAATCTAATTCAAATTATGTTAAATTAGTTGGTCTAGGATTTACTTGCGATAGTCAAGCTGGGATTATATCCTATTTCCCATACACTCAAAATGAACAAGATCCTTTTGGTGTTGTTGGACTAGGAACAAATACAGTGTCCTTGAATGTTGGTATTAGTACTCTTAAACATTATTATGTTGGATATGGTACTGCTTTTGTATGGTTACATGGTCTGACCCCAGGATCTGGATACAGAGAACCACTATCTTATGTGATAAGAGACGCAGCTTCCGAATATATTCACAGATTTGTTGATGCTGAAGTAGATTCTATCTACACACCAACAAACACTTATGAACCAATATTTGCAGAATATAATCAAAAAACTGGAGATTTGATTCTTTCTATAGAGGATCATGGACTGACAACTAGTGATACTGTTGGAATCAAAACTGAGTCTATTAGATTTACTTGTTTATCTGATGATCATCTTGTTCCATATGCATATCCAAGATCAACCGATCCAGTTGCTGGCATATCTACTGAGATTCTTAGTTACACTACAAATTCCATAACAGTTAATGTTGGTGGAATGGGTGGTTCTGGTGCCGAAATTGATATTGTTGTTGGTGCGGGTGGTACATTAGGATTTACTGTTTCCGCTGGAGGAACGAATTATATAAATCCTGTTTTAGATATAGAACCACCATCATATGAAAATCTTGAAATGATTGGTGTTTCAAGATTATCTGTGGGTCTTACAACAGAAACTGGAACGGGTATGACTATAAATGTGGATGTTGGACCTTCCAGGGTGTATAATGATGATGGTACTGTTGGAATTGGATCTACTTTATTTGAAGTATCTTCATTCGAAGTTTCTAGATATGGATATGGATTTAGACGTGGGGATGTTATAAAACCAGTTGGACTAGTTACTGCTGCCGGATTGTCCGAACCAATTGAAGAATTTAAACTATACGTGTTATCCACTTATACTGACAACTTTGCTGCTTGGCAATTTGGTCAAATGGACCTTATGGATAATATAAAACCATATCAAAATGGTATTAGAAAACAATTCCCATTATTCTACAATGGTGATTTAATATCTTTCCAAAAAGATGTTGATAATATTGAAGAATCACAAAATATTGATTTTAATTCTCTTTTGGTTATATTCGTAAATGGAATTTTACAAGATCCCGGAATTGCTTATGAGTTTGTTGGTGGAACAACTTTCAGATTCTTAGAAGCACCAAAACCGGAAGATGTGATTCAAGTTTACTTCTATGTGGGCACCTCTAACGTAGACTCTAGTTTAGTTCTTATTGATGAAACTATTCAACCTGGAGATCAACTTAAAGTCAGAGCTCTTAATAATAGATTAGATGAGACTAAGGTACAAAATTCTAGAATGGTGTTTGATATAGTATCTACTGATGTTGTTGAAACTAATTTATACTTTGGGGATGGAATAAATTCTGAAATTCTTCGACCCGTTGATTGGATTAAGCAAAAAGAAGATCTTTATATAAATGAAATTTTCTATTCAAAATCTAGAGAGTCCATAGAAGCACAAATTTATCCAACAGCAAAGGTAATATATGATTTTAATGAAACAGATGGATCAATATATGTTGATAATGCAGAGTTATTTGCATATGAAGGTGATTCTGCAGTATCTAGTGATAAACTAGATTTGATATTAGTTCCATACCAAGACAATGATCAAACTGGAATTGTTACTGCAACTGTTTCAGCAGATGGAACTATTTCAACATTTAACATTGTTAATTCTGGTTTTGGATATACAGCAACAACTAGAATTGATGTTTCAAATCCAATCATAGGAATTGGAACTAATAGAAGTTGGTACAATGTTGGGATTGGAACTACAGGAGACGTTGGTATTGGTACAACGGCTACGGGTTCAGTTTCTATTGTTGATGGTGCTATTAATAGTGTTAGTGTTGTTAACGCTGGATCTGGATACACATTTACAAATCCACCACAAGTTATGTTAGATTCTCCACCTTTTGAGTTGGAGTTACTCACTACTGCAAATTCTATAACCGGATTTAATGGTACTATTGTTGGTATTGCTACTACTAACGGAGTAGGTTCTACTTTGGCTTTGGAATTTGTCATAAGAACTGAGGGAGATGTCTTTACCGACCTAACAGTAGGAACTCCAATTTATGTTTATGATACGCGAATTGGATCTGGGGTAACGTCAATTGAATCTTCTGATACTGATATCATAGGAATATCTACAGAATACTTAAATAATGTCTATAAAGTTCATAATATATCTGTTACCAGTCCTACTGCCACGATTAAGTGTAATATTATTGATGATTCAAATCTTTATGGACTTACTGCCACAGGATTTTCCACAGATCCTGTTGGAAGATACTCTTTTGGTAAAATTAGTGGTTTTACAAGATCATCTAATCCAATATCAATAGGAGTAACTTCATATACTGTTAGTGGATTATCAACATATCCAACAATACAACGTAGAGGTAAAACTAGCGGTACTCTTGGAATGAGAAGAACTGGATCCTTGTAAAACAAGTATAAATAGTAAAAAAAATGGTTTAAAATGTCTGCTTTTGTAACGGATCAATTTAGAATTTTAAATACCAATAATTTTATTGATTCTATTACTAATGAAACTGATTATTATTATGTTTTTGTTGGATTGTCTAATCCAAAAGGGTCTCTAATAGGAAGAAACCCTAATTGGGAGGGTGCCGATGGGGTTTTACCTGGGGACGCAGTTGTCCCCGATCCTGTAGATAATTATGACTATCTTACACATTATGGTGATTTAATTCAATATGGTAAAAGAGTAATACCTCAAAATGTAAGAAGATGTATTAGAAAAATTGAATGGAAACAAGGTACAAAATATGATATGTACCGACATGATTATAGTGCTACAAATAGAAGTGTGGTTACTGACCGAGCAAGAATTTATGATACCAATTACTATGTGATTAATAGTTTATATCAAGTCTATATTTGCATAAGTAACGGATCTAGTGGTACTAATCCAACAGGAAAAGAATCTCAAGATGAACCAACATTTACAGATTTAGAACCCTCAAAAGCAGGTGCTAGTGGAGATGGTTATATTTGGAAATATTTGTTTACTGTACCACCAACAGACATTATAAAATTTGATTCAATTGAATTTATACCTTTACCAAATGATTGGAGTACTTCAACAAGTACACAAATTGCAAATGTTAGGAATAATGGAAATTCTGATGTAAATAATAATCAAATAAAATTTGTTTACATTGATAATTCCGGAAGTGGTGGTTATTCCGATGGTGAAGTTGATATACTGGGTGATGGATCTGGAGCTAGAGTATTCATAAACACTGATGACAATGGAAAAATTACAAATACTACTGTGACCACTGGTGGGTCTGGATATACTTATGGAATTGTCGATTTAGGACCACTTCAACAAACACAAAATTTCACTCAACCAGCAAAATTAATTCCAATAATTCCACCATCTAAGGGACATGGATATGATTTATACAGAGAACTTGGTTCGGATAAAGTTTTAGTTTATAGTAGATTTGATTCTTCAACGAAGGACTTCCCATCCGATTGTAAGTTTGCACAAATTGGGATAGTAAGAAATCCTTTAAGTTTTATATCTGATAATACATACACAAATTCAACTTTCTCTGGATTATATTCTCTTAAAGTTACTCTTGGCAGTTCAACTGTACCGGTAGTTGGCGAATTGATGCAACAACAAGTGACTGGTGGATATGCCTATGGTTATGTTGCCTCATTTGATAGAGAAACATCAATCTTAAAATATTTTAAAGATAGATCATTAGTTTATAACACCAGCACTGCAGATCAAACAGATTATGTTGGTATTTCTACTTTCTCAAAAAATTTAGAATTCTCTGGTACCAATATAATTTCGGGAGCAGGTGGATTTACTGCTACTATTGATACGTCATTTAATGCATCAACATTAACTATAAACAATAAAATAATTAATCTAGATTCTAGTTTTATAAGTGGAGCATCAAGTCCTGAAATAAATAAAACATCTGGAGATATTATCTTTATCGATAATAGACCTTTAGTAACAAGAAGCTCTAGACAAAAAGAAGATATTAAAATCATTCTAGAATTTTAAAAAATGGCACAAAAAACAAATCTCAACATCAATCCATATTTTGATGATTTTAATGCGGACAAAAATTATTACAAGGTTCTTTTTAATCCGGGAAGACCTATACAGTCTAGAGAATTAAATACAATTCAATCTATTCTACAAAATCAGATTGAATCTTTTGGTAGTCATATTTTTAAAGAAGGATCTATGGTAATTCCTGGCGGAATTCACTATGATTCATCATTTCATGCAGTAAAGGTAAATACAACTTCTTTTGGTGTAGATATTAACCAATATATCGAAAAATATGTTGGTAAGAAAATAACAGGACAATCTTCTGGTGTAACGGCAGTAGTTAAGAAAGTGGTACTGCCAAATGAACAGATAAATGAGACTACATTATATGTAAAATATTTAACTTCAGGTTCTAATTTTGATTTTACAACATTTTTAGATGGAGAATCTTTATCATCCACAGAAACTATTACATATGGAATCAATAATACCATAATATCTGATGGTACACCATTTGCATCTTTAGTATCATCAAATGCTATCGAAATTGGAAGTTCTGTATCTATTGAGAATGGTATTTATTTTGTAAGGGGATGTTTTGCCTCTGTAGAAAAACAAACTTTAATATTAGATTATTATACAAATATATCTTCTTATAGAGTTGGACTAAGTGTTTTAGAGGAAATTGTTACTGCAAAAGATGATTCTACACTTTATGATAATGCTAGTGGATTTAATAATTTTTCATCGCCTGGAGCAGATAGATTTAGAATTAAGTTAGTTTTATCAAAAAAATCCTTAACTGATTTTAATGATACTAACTTTATAGAATTACTTCGTGTAGAAAACGGAGTACTTAGAAAATTAGAAACGAAGACTGATTATAACTTAATCAAAGATTATTTAGCTAAAAGAACCTATGATGAATCCGGAAATTATACTACAAATAACTTTAGCGTATCTTTAAATTCTTCTTTAAATAATTTACTCGGCAATAATGGAAAATATTATGATGGAGATGTAACTACTCAAGGAAATACACCATCTGACGATTTGATGTGTGTTACTGTTGGACCAGGAAAAGCTTATGTTAAAGGTTATGATATTCAAAAAAATGTAGGTACAGTACTTGATGTTGAAAAACCAAGAGATACTGAAGAAATTGATAGTGTTCTTGTCCCATTTGATATGGGAAATGTTCTCAAAGTAAATAACGTATTTGGATCAGCAGTACTAAAATCTACGGTATCATTTTACACAAGGAGAAGAGGATCTTCAAATCTACCAAGTGGTGATTTAATTGGTAATGCTAGAGTTTATCTATTTAAATTATCCGATTCTGCATACACGGGAGAAAAATCAATTTGGGATTTGTATCTTTATGATATCAGAATGTACACAGCACTTACTCTGGGTACCACTTTATCATCCAGTGAAATCAAATCTGGTTCAAGGGTCGTTGGTCAATCTAGTGGTGCAAGTGGATATGCTGTTAGTGATGGTGCTGGAATAAGTACAATATATGTCAGACAAGAATCCGGAACATTTTTACAAAATGAAACTATAATTATTGATGGAATTGATGCAAACCACAGAAGCATTGTTTCTGTAAAAACATATAGTACAAATGATATTAAATGTGTATATAATTCAGATTATGCAACAACTTTCATAGCAGATGCGGTATTGGACAAAGTCCTTGTACCAGGATTTAATGCCTTTGATACTGTGACTGTCGCAGTTGGTGGACAGGGTAGTTCACTAGTTGCATCCAAACCCTTATCAGGAATAACTACAGATACTATAATTGCATATAGAAAACCAGGAGATATACTAGATACTTATAATAGAGTTTTATCCGTCGGCGCAAACTCACTAACTCTTGCAACTACTGTAGCAACAACTGATGTAAATATTGGAACTTTGAGTGCTGCAGAAACTGAAGTTGGATTTAGAATAGCTAGATCATCCATAAAAAATCCAGAAAAAGGATATCTATATGCAATTCTCCCTAATAGTAATATTGCATCTACAAGGTTGAGTGCTTCTGAATACAGTTTTTCTTCTCAAGCACTGTTAAGTATCACCCAAAGTACTTCAGAATTAACATTATCTACTTCTAATTTTGATCTTCCTGCAGATAGTACATCAGTTAGATTCAATACCTTTTTACCAGAGAGATATTCCATTCACTATAGTGATGGAACTATTGAACCATTAACCTCTGATCAAGTTGTTTTTAATTCACAATATACTAGTGTAACTTTTTACAATATCTCAAATAGCAAGACTGTTAGTGTAGTCAATGGATCATTTATAAAATCTGGAATACAAAGTAAAGCAAAAGTTCTTAAAAAGAGTAATATTTTAGATATATCTTTATCTAAGTATGAAGGCTCGGGATCAGATGCCAATAGTAGTAGAAATGATGGACTCACATATAACAGATATTATGGACTTAGAGTGCAAGATGAAGAAATATGTTTAAGAAATCCTGACGTATCAAAAATTATTGCCATATATGAAGAAGTTTCAAATGGAATTATCTTTGATAAATTAACATTTTCTTCGACTTACGGTATACAAAGTAATGCAATTATTGGTGAAAATATTATTGGTGAGTCATCTCGATCAGTTGCAAGAATTGTTGGGAAATCTGGAGACACAGTTGAATTTGTGTATTTAAATGGATCTAAATTTGCTCTTGGTGAAGTAATTAAATTCGAAGATTCTAATATTAATGCCGAATTAGAGTCAATCACATTTGGTTCATATAAAAATGTTACTTCTGGTTTTAGATTAAATAAAGGACAAAAGGATGAGTATTATGACTATTCATCTATAGTGAGAAATAAAAATTATCCGGAACCATCTAGAAAGTTAAAGGTAGTATATGATTATTATAATGTATCTTCTCAAGATAATGGTGATGTGTATACTGTGTCTAGTTATACTGAAGAAAATTACGGATTTGATGTGCCAAGGATTGGAAAATATAATATTAGAGCATCTGATATTTTAGATTTTAGACCAAGAGTATCAGAATTTACAGGATCTTCTTCATCACCTTTTGATTATGCATCAAGAACTTTCAGTACTTCACTAAAAGTATTCCCAACACCAAATGAAGCTTCTCTGATTTCATATAATGTATATTTGGCAAGGATTGATACTTTATATCTAGACTATAATGGGAGTTTTGCCTTAGAAAAAGGTACATCATCATTAAGTCCAAAGAGACCAAGAAAGGGATCGGATTTTCTAGAGGTGGCATCAATTATATTACCACCATATCTTTATGATACCTCTGATGCTGTTATTCAGATGGTTGATAATAAAAGATTTACTATGAGAGACATAGGTTCTATAGAAAATAGAATCGAAAAACTTGAAAGGGTAACATCACTATCATTGTTGGAGTTAAGCACACAGGCATTCCAAATTAAAGATTCTGATGGTCTTGATAGATTTAAAACTGGATTTTTCGCAGACTCTTTCAACGACAATTCTTTAATAAATGACAAATCTTTATGTCAAGTCAATGAAGACGGTGAAATGACGCCCATAATTAGTGAGTATACTATCTTTAATAAACCACTAACTGAACAAAATATTATATCATCTGACTATGACAGTACAACTAATTATAAATTATTAGATCCTAGAGTAAGAATAAACAGAAATGTTGTAACTCTTGATTATACTAATAGTAATTGGATTGAACAAAATTTTGCAACTAGAATTGAAAATGTAAACCCATTCCACGTTATTCAATATGTTGGTGATATTAGATTAAATCCATTCAGAGATATTTGGACTAGAACTGAAAAGTTAGCTGATGAGACAATTAGACACTCATTATCGTTAAATCTTCGATCATCTGTTAATACTTTAGATCTTAATTTGGTTAACCAAGGTGGTGCCCAAGCAGGAAATCAAGGTTTAGGTGAAAATGAAGTTAGAGATACATTCTTAAATTTAAATCTATCATCTCCACAAATCACACAG
>Ga0099848_1000243_pt1 | contig 24647 bp, 38 predicted proteins | sample CB_VirMetaG_3_FD_78179 | JGI IMG/M metagenome (GOLD analysis project Ga0099848, IMG submission 78179) | Freshwater to marine saline gradient viral communities from Chesapeake Bay - CB_1508_1S Viral MetaG | ecosystem: Environmental > Aquatic > Marine > Coastal | place: USA: Chesapeake Bay...
AGACTGGAGAGTAACATTGTATGCCATTAGTAAGTTTCCGATAATTGATTTACAGAGTGTGCCAGTAAAACGAAAAAGGCGACACTAGTTATTGTAAATAAAAGTGAAGTCATTGTCAAGTCTCAGAAGATACCAAAGAAGAACTTTCCAGTGGCAGCATAAGACAGGAAACCAGCAACAATTCCCATCATTGCCCAGCGTCCATTGGTGCGCTCCTTAACCATGTTAGGAGTCAGCATCCCGTAGTTCTCATAGTACATTACGGGTTCTTTGGCAAACATATTCTGTTGCCCGTACTCATTAGTTGTTACAGTCATTGTAGTTTTGTGAAGAACTGTTACATAATTATATAGGAAAAATAAAGGGGTGTCAAGCACCCCTGTTAATGTATCCTGACAAACAAAGTATTAATTACTACAATATCCAGGATTCTTCTTCAAATAATTACGAACATAAGAATCTGCATCTATCTCCATTTGATGATGAGCATGGGTATGAGCCAGTTGGATGACACAAAGACTTCCAATTAATATTACCAACAAATGGCATATAGGACTGCTTACGCAGCAGGTTAGATTCTTACGAAGATTCATGATCAGAACTTATATTTTGTGCCAACTTCAATTTTCCAATCAGTCTTAGTAGAAAGACGGATTGCTTCTGCCTTTGCTTTGGCAGAAAGTTGATCGGTCAGTTTGATAGCAGTGCCGATTTCAGCAGCGGTGAATCCTTTGGTATCACCGCCGTCAGGAGTCTTAGCACCACCACCCAGTTCAACATAAGGTTTCAGGGCACCGACTTTCCAGTCGTAACCAAGACGTGCCTGGTTGACTGCCTCTTTATAGTTTGCATCAGAGAACTTAAACTCTGATTTGGTCATAACATATGGACCAGCAAGGGCAGGTGCCGTCACCATAGGAATTGCCAGGGCGGCAAGAGCGAATGCTTTCATTTGAAAATACCTTTTTGTAATGTTTGCGGGTTTGTCATTTGAAGACCTTGTAATTTTAACATGGTCTTCAGATTTTGTAGTTAAGGGTTGATTAACCCAGAAAAAAGACAAACCTTGGTATATAGATTGACTTAACTGAATTTTAATGTACGGTCAGGCACAAAAAAAGGACCCCCGTCAGGGGATCCTAATTTTATCTGATTAAATTATCAGAAAGCGTACTTGACGCCTGCTTTGGTTGCATAACCATTCTTTGCACCATTAGCACCAGTGGAGAGTGCGAACTCACCATAGACACCCAGTTGCTCGGTAGCGGCGACGCTAGCGCCAACCTTACCAGAGAAAACGGTGTCGCTAGCAGCACCATCAGGGCTGACCAGCGAAGGACCACCCTGGATGTAGTAACCCAGAGCACCTTCAGTGCCTTCATAACCTACGTGGAAGTCAGTGGTGGTGCCGCTGTAGTCGGAACCAGTGAAACCAGAGTTGGCTTCAACATTCACGTAAGGACCTGCCATTGCAGCGCCAGCGAAAAGGGGAGCAGCAGCCAGTGCTGCGAATACAGATTTGATCATTTGAATACCTCGTTATTTTACTTGCGGAATGATTACCCGCAGATGATGGGTCGGATTCGACTTCCCGACCGCTTGATTATTGTACCACAGTCCCGTGGTTCGGGTCAACAAACTATCAGCGAGTAGTTGAGGCTTCAGTTTGTTGTAAAACGTAACACTTGGTCACGTCCATTTATTTATATTACCTTAATTTTTGGTTAATGTCAAGACCCCTCATTTTTGGTACTTGGTTCGGTTATCCGACCAAGATATGGATTATAATCCATAATTTCATCAATCGGGAAATTGGATCCATTGGTCATCCAGAAATTAAAGATAGCATCTCTATTTCCTTTGTGGAATGCATCGATATGATCTTGATGGATACTAGATCCCAATTCCACTTTATAAAGTAGCATTGGAAGAGAATAGGTATTACCAGAATTATAGAGAAGATCATCTGCTACAGGACGAGGACGAACTCCATTATCCAATTTGTACTTATCTTCGCGGCAGTGAAGTCGCATCATTTTTTCCGCATGATGTCTAGTAATGACATAGCAAGCTGTAGAGAATTCATTCACAAATCTCTTATGAATTTTGATGTGAATATCTCCAGTACAAATAATTGCGAGTTGAACTACATCCCAGTCATAAGGAACTTTAGATATAAAATCAGACCAAGTAAAATTCCAAAACTTCACCAAATCTAGACTACAATCATCTTCCATAATGATTGCATATGGGGAATCCGAAGTTTCATACCAATGTTTGATTGCCTTCAGGTGGGACGTAACACACCCAACTTCGCCCGAAGACATGTTATCTGGATAGCGACCCTTGAGAATATCGCTAAGATCATCATCCCTACCATCATAAGCAGAGATACGATGATAGTCTTCTATTTCCCAATACTTAAACTGACCTTCCATGTACTCCCACCTTTCAGGTTGACCATCAAGGTTGATACAATATACAGGTCCAAAGTTTTTCAGTTTGTAAGCGGATTTATTTTTATCCCAAGTGTCTGCTAGCTTAACCATTGATAACTTTCTCTATATTCGGTAAGTAATGATCTGATAGAATTTTACACCATTCAAATCCTTTTGCATAGTCCAGTATCTCCTTTCTATGTGCGATAGAATACTTTCTATTCTCTATAATCTTCTGTTCGATAAAAGGAATATCTTCCATTTTATTTTCTGGAATTACTGTGATAAATTCTTTACTGAGATCAAGGTTTCCTGTTGCCCATTCACTAACAACTACACCAAGTCCAGCGGCAAACGCTTCCATACACACTAGGGGATGTGCTTCACCATCAGATAGGAGAACAAGGTTTCCATACTCTGTCAGGTTATCATATAGATGTTGTTTCTGCCACTCACCAAGATAATTCTTTGATTGATCAAACCGATTCTCTGCAATGTTTCCTGCATACCAGAGAGACTCTATACTCTGGAACAAGAACTGCCTCTTCCGATGATCAATCTTTGCAAGATAGATAGATCTATCGGGATGTTGAGGAGTATCAGTATATCTGAAGTTTTCAAGCATCACTCCATTAGGACTCAGATAAAGTCTGTCTCTAGGAATTTCTGCTAGGGCATGATATACATTGTTTATCCCATCAGACAATCCAAAAACATTTGGTTTTATTCTGGTAAAATGATCAAAGACTCTTTGCTTATATCCACCCATTAATTCTGGACGTTCAATATAGGCAAAGTGGGTTGTTACTGCACATGGATATTGAATATATTCATACAAAGGAACCCAATCATCATAGTGAATATGAACAAAATCAGGACGGAACTGATTGATCATTGCAATGATCTGATTTGGATCAGGAACGTTAATAATTTGGACCTCATGACCCAACTTTTCAAGTGACAACTTTGTATCCCAGATAAGAGACTCAACAGCACCCCAACCCACAGGGGGTATTGGGAGTGCTGGTCCAATGATACTAATTCGCATTTGCTTCCATCTTCTCGATGTTTTGTGCATAGAGTTTTACAAGACTCTCCCATGCAAAATTATCGATTCCAAACTGTCGAATCTCGTCTCTCATTCCTCTGGAGATCTCACGATTCTCCTTGACCTTCTCTTCAACATAAGAAATATCTTCAAGTTTGTCATCAGGGATTACGGTGACAAAAGGAAGACCTTCAGGAAGATCATGAGCAGCGTACTTAGAGATGACAACACCCAGACCATTAATGATCGCTTCTTTCACAACAAGAGGTGTTCCATTTTCTCCATCAGAGAGAAGAACAAGACTTGCAAAGTCGGTGAAATGTTCACGCTTATAGTCATCACTCCATTCACCAAGATAATTGATGTTAGGATTAAAGGGTGTAGCACCAGTGTTTTGACCCACATAATCAATCGAATCAATACTCTGGTACAACCACTGCTTCTTGCGGTGGTAGATTTGTCCCAGATACAATGATCGATCTGGTTTTACTGCTTCGCTACGATAAGTAAATCGTTTATGGTTTGCGCCGTTCTCAGAGAGAAGAAGTCTGCTCTCATCCGCTCCTGCGTTCTTAAATGTTTGATAATCCTTCTTAGAGATACAGAAGATATAGAACTTTTTATTATTGATGATCCAATCAAAGGTCCGATCATATCCATCACGACGATGCATATGAGGTTGATCAATATATGGATAGTGACTGCTAATTGCTAACTTAGGAATATTAGTTTCTGCAGCGATCCGATCCATGATCGGATGGAAAACATCGTAATGAAGATGTGCAAAGTCATACTCATCTTCGTTCAGGTAATCAATAATCTCATCCCAATTAGGAGTATTGATGATTGTACCTTCGTGTCCCAATTCATCAAGTTCCAGTGCATAGTCCCAAATTAGACTCTCAACAGCACCCCACCCATCAGGTGGAATAGGCATGATGCCAGGACCAATCAGTGCAAGTTTCATCAATAAAGCTCCTTATATGCATGAACAAGTGTGAAATCAGTATCACGGAAGTTAGGTGTCTTCCAAACTTCAGTCAAATTAGTGTTAATAGAATAGTCTTTACCAAGCATAAAGTAACAAATTTGCATGTAAAGATCTAACCAACCAAACCGAAAATCAAGATGCTTGAGAATGTAATCGAATTCAAAATCAAGGAAGTCGTAGATTTTGTGATAATTGTCAAGGAAAGTATTGATGTTGTAGATGCTACCACCACCAGCACCATACCAATCAACATTTGGATTAGCACCATACTTAGTCTTGATAAAATTAAGAAGACCAGGTGAAATCTTGTTTCCTGGAACATCAAATCCAGCGCACTCCCATTCAGCGGGGATCTTCACTTTGCCTTGAGTAAGAACATCATCCTCCATCATGATCATGTGACTTCCACCATGAGAGCGAATATAACGTGCTGCTTCACGGAACATATGAACCCAGTGCAGGGTTTCATCTTTTGTAAATCCGTAGATACCAGATTCATGACCAGAGTTTCTACGTCCAATCCTCATGTAAGAATGGATGTAGTTGACATTATACTTGTCACATAAGTCAGAGTAATCTACTCCACCGTCACAGATGATTGTGTATGGAGCGTCTGGATGATACTTCCTAAACTCTTGCAATACAAATTCTGTTGCTTTTTTGTTTTCATATACAGTATGAAAACAACCAAATTTTGTGGTCATGATTCTTTCAGGTAGTGTGGGTGAATGTCATCTCGATATAACCAGAACCAATGCGGTTCTCCTGGTGGTGTTGGTTGAACATCAGGAGTCATATCTTTAAAGTCATAACTGAATGGAGGATTGTAATAACTAAAAGCAGATGGATCTTTCATACCCACCCATTTCTCAAAGTTCATCCTTTCAATAGGACCAAAATCTTCTTTCTCTCTAACAAAAGCTTGTTTAGTAGGATGTTGAAGAGTAGCAATATAGTCTGCTCTTGCCCACCAGAAGTTTCCACTCATGTGAGGCCAAGGATCCAGACAATATGCAGTTCCTACAACTTGATACCGATCTAGTTTATCTAACGTCTCCTTCCATCTATCAATACATCCCCATTCCATGAGGTGTCGCCAACTATTTATTGCTCGCACTTTACGGTCAGAATAGTGATCTCGAACACCGCACATGTGACTGATTCCCTTTGTATGGAAATACATCACTTTCTGAGCACGTTCATTCACACAATCTTCATATAGATGCTTAAGGGTAAATCCCTCATACTCTTCATCACTATCACGACAATCAATAATATCAATCCAGTCATAGAGAGATACAAACTGTTTGATTCTGGATGCTTGAGGTCCGTTGATGGCACACTTTACAGTTGCTACTTCTGTTAGTCCAGAACGATACAATCTTTTAATTTGTTCATCCACCATAATCTTCCACAGATCAGTGTCTGCGGGAGACCAGATGTGATAATAGACATTTGTTCTCATGAATTTACCATTGATTATTTTCTAGAGATTTATTATCTTTTGCCAGATGCATCATTTTATTTGAAAAGTTGCAGTAGTCTGAGAACATTTCTGGATATGCATACTCTGGAGAAAGTGTTTTTGTTTCTTCACGATGAGTTAAGAACCATTTGTTCATATAACTCTCTTCATAAAACCTTGCTTGGATATCTTTGGAAACATCTTCCTTTGTCCAAGTGTCGATCTGCCGCATCATATCAAAGACATGCGGAACTTTACCACCCCACAAACATCCCTGATAATATACAGACATATCCATAATATTATCATCAATACAAGCATTTGACAAGGGATTTGTATCGTATGCTCCTGGTTGACGATCATGAGGTTGGAATCCAACGAAGTGACATGGGTGATGAACTCCAAAATATTTCTTATCATCATCAAAGAATTCACTATACTCTATTGTTTCCCATGCATAAAGATCCGCATCAACTGAAACCAACCAGTCACAGTCGGATACTTTATCTTCCAACTTCAACATCTCTTCAAATGTTTTATGATATGTTGTTGGGAATCCATAGTGAGGTATTTCCATCTTCACAACATTGTCTGGACATCCGTCAAGTTGTCCATCAGTGAATACAAAATATTTTTTCTCTATGTCTGGAAGAAAATATTTTTCTAACCTACCATACCACTGAGGTAGGAACTCAATATACTTCTGAGTTCCCCAAAAAGTTACTGCTATTTTCATTGTAAAAATACTACTGGTTCCCAATCAAAGGTTTTTTTAACTTTAGATATATCAATATTCAAGTATGACTTTTCTGCCTTCTGATTTAATTTAAGGTTCAAAGTGCCACGCATTGACACTCTATCTATTATATCACGAATAGTAATCTTTTGTGCTCCAACAATAAAAGTTTCGTGCTTACTTTTAAAATCTTTATCTATTGATTTTATTATGAGATCAACGAAATCATCAACATGAATGATATCAACTGTTGTGCTTAGATTTGCATATATTTCTACAACTTCTTCTGTATCTAACAAAGTAAAAAGTTTATCTACCAGTCCATTCACTCTTTTCTTATCAACAATGCCTCCCCAAATATTTGTTGCTCTGAAGATAATGGTTTGACAGTCAAGATCATTTAAAATATTCTCAACGTCTAACTTGCATTGACCATAGAGTGAATGTGGTTTTGGTGTGGAACTTTTGTTGTCACGATGCAAATCTCCTGCGGAAGAGACAAATATGATTCTCCCATCTGGATTCTTTCTTTGATAATACTCAAATAGTTTTTTGCTATTGATTACATCATTCTTAGCAGATCCATCTTTCGTTCTGGTTGTAGATGCCCATCCAAGATGAATTAGACAAGAGTTATCATGAGATTCAAACACATCAGGAACCTCATCACGATAAGAAATCTTTGTGATTTTTTCACCACAAAGATTTACCAATCTACTTCCAACTAATCCATTAGCACCTGTTACATATATCATTTAATAATAGTCCAACTTTCAGGAATAAGATCTGACGTATCGAGATGTTTATTATTTGGTCCAAACCAATCTTGAGGATTGGGGGAGCAAACAACTTTATCAACACTTCTCGACAACCATGCACCCCACCAAGAAAATGTAGAGTTAGCAATGATAAAATCCGTGCAGAGACTCATCAGACACAAGTCAGTATAACTATCATTCCCCTCAGACACAAGGAATCTATCACTAGAGAACAGTGATTGCTCTTTACACCACTGTGGATCATCAGAGAAGATGATTACTGTTCTATCATCATCAAACTTCTTAAGTGCTGCATCATAATAATCAAGAGTAAGATTTGTATGATTATTCGAGTTGATCAAGAAGTCTCCTCTGCGAATATGAAGTGCGATTGGTTTGTCAACTTCACTCATCCTATGCTTACACAACAAAGAGATTTCATTCTTAAACGTAAAGTCCTGACGAATCTCATCTTCAATGTGTTTGAAATATTTTTCAGTTTGAAAATATCCTTGAAGATTTACCCAATCTGGACACTCATTAAAAATCTTTTCATTGAAATGAAACCCATCCTCAGAAACAGTGGGGCGATCTTGATCAATGAACTGTACGTTTAACTGTGTAATATTGGACATTACAAAAGGATCGAAGAGTTCGATCCTTAGTTTATTGCCAAGACTGTCTTGAAATACTTCTCTATGATATGGAATACAAAAGTTATATCCACGATTTTTTGCAATACCACGAAGAGATGCATACTGGAACATTTGATTTCCCAGTTGTCCCATCTTTCCAAGATAATTAAATCCTATCATTTTTATACCACTCAATAGTTTTTTCTAATCCTCTCTCAAGAGAATATTTTGGTTTCCAGTCTAATTCTTTTCGAATTTTAGCATTGTCAATAGAGTATCGCAAGTCGTGTCCTGGTCTATCACTAACATACTGTATCAAACTCTCTGGAGAATCAAGAAGTTTTAATAGAGTCTTAACAAGATCAATGTTCTTGACTTCACATTCTCCACCAATATTATATTTTTCACCAACCTTTCCTTTCAAAAAGACTTCGTAGATCGCTTCACAGTGATCCTCAACATATATCCAATCACGGACATTCTGACCCTTACCATATACTGGTATCTTCTTTTTATTGAGAATATTAGTAATGGTTTTTGGTATCAGTTTTTCAACATGCTGCCTAGGTCCATAGTTGTTAGAGCAGTTTGTAATCTTTATGGGTATTCCATAGGTATTATGAAACGCCATCACAAAGTGATCACTTGCTGCTTTAGACGCAGAGTATGGATTTTGAGGGTCATAAGGTGTTTCCTCAGTAAAAGAGGGATCACCCAATCCCAAAGATCCATATACCTCATCCGTTGAAATATGATGAAACATCTCAACATCGTGCTTCAGTGATTGATTTAAAAGATTAATAGTTCCAACAATGTTAGATTCAACAAAAGGCATCACGTCTTTAATAGAATTATCAACGTGACTTTCTGCTGCAAAGTGAAATACTTTCTTTGGTTTGAAATTGGAAAAGATTGTAGATAGTTGGTATTGATCAGCAAGATCAACTTGATGAAGACTAGCAGAGACGCCATTAAGATTACGTATCTCTGATGCATAAGACATCTTATCTACAATGATAATTTGCTCATCAGTTTTTTGACTTAAATAATGTACGAAATTACTTCCAATAAATCCCGCTGCACCTGTTACAAGAATCATACTACTCAAATACCATTAATGATTTCAATAAGTCCGTTGCAACGATTCATATAAGTATGATCTCTCTTAACAACTTCAAAGAGGTGACGCATTCTCTCCTTATCATACTGATGCTTCAAACCAAGATCAAAAATTTCTTGTGCGGTTTCTCCACACAGAACATCCTTATCGATAAAGTCCTTGACATATGGAGCATCACAGACAACTGGACATCCATAACTAATCGCTTTCATGATTCTACATGAAACATAAAGAGTGTCCTTTTGTTCTTGTGGTCTAAAATCCGGAACAAAGAAAGACTTTTGCATTAACTTAATGTTTGTGTCTTCGTCAACTGCTTTATCACCAGAAGGAACATGTGCGGTCTCTGCATTATAGAGGTTGAACTCAATTCCATTCTGCTTTACAATCTCAATGAATTGCTGATGGAGAGGTTCGGCATTTGGTCTTGGTGCATGAATAGTTCCGATAAAGTTATAAGCATTATCTCGAACGACATCTATGTCACTTTCTTCCATTTCATCAGGCCAAATATTTGTGGCAAGAGAAAAATACATCACCTCATATGGAACATCGGGAGTCTTATCATAGATGACACCTTTGTCTGCTTCAATATATCTTACACCATCTGGATTTGGACGAACGAATTCAGGACAGCGCATATTGATGAGACGCTTAACATTACCCAAATATTTTTCAACGTTTCTGAATCTATCCCAAGAGAAATAAATTCCATCTGAAACCACAGGACACATCAAATCAGTGCCAGACTGGTTATCGATAAAGAAAACTGAATTTGAATAATCAAAAGTATTTGGAGTAGGATGATCTCTATCGTCAAACCAATATACATCGTATCCCATCCTCTCAAAAGTCCTATACACGCAGACTAAGAAGTATGATGCTGTATCAGTGTAGTGCTTATGACCCCAAATAATGATCTTTTTATTTTTGTCCATGTTTATACTTTTTTGAATATTATATGAAGGAGTTTTTATGTTGTCAAGTTATCTATTCAGAGGAATTTTTCCTCTCTTAATCTCATCTCTCCAGTGGTCCAAAAGATCCATGAACATTTTCTTTGTCGGAATCTCTGGTTTCCAATTTATAGTGCTGCGAATCTTAGTGTTATCAAACATTTGATAATCTGCATCAATTGGACGTAAACGATTCTCGTCAGTTTTAACCACAATATCATCTCTGGTGCTGTAACTAATCAAGAGGTCAACAACTTCTTGTAAATTATAGGACTCCTCTCCAGCAATATTAAAATAATCTCCTGGTTTAATCGTACCTTCAGCACTTGCCTCAAGCAACATGAAATATGCTCTCACCGCATCTCTTGCATCCTGAAAAGTCCTAGTGCTCGATAGGTTTCCAACATAAACAATTGGTTCTTGATATCCAGATTCAATCAAAGCAATTTGTTTTGCAACAGTGCTCTCAAAGAAAACATCACTCCTCCTAGGTCCAGTATGAGTTCCCATACGAGTCATGAACGTTTTCATCCCATACGCCTCACCGTAGAATCTACCAAGATAATCTGTTCCAATCTTACTAATGCTGTAGGGACTAGCACCATGCATTGGTGTATCCTCCGAGAGAGTGACTCCAACGGGTGCTCGACCATAAACCTCACTTGAGGAACAAACATGCACTACAGGGTCATAGTTGTCAGTCTGACGAATTGCTTCAAGAAGATTTGCAGTACCAATGATATTTGTCTGCAAAGTTTCAATCGGAATATCAAAAGAAGTCTTTGGATATGATTGCGCTGCAAGGTGAGAGATATAATCTGGTCTCACTTCCTCAATCATCCTCCTGACTGACATTCCATCATTGAGATCAGCATAGTAAAGAGAGATGCGATCTTTTTTATTAATACGATCAGTAAGGTGATAAAGATTGTCAAGTGGTTCTTGCCATCTCATCATACCAACTACACTGTAGTCAGTATTTTGAAGAACGTAGTCTGCTAATTGAGATCCAACTTGACCAGTAATACCAGTTATAAGGATTGTCTTCATACACCAAACTCCATACGAATTGCTTCTCTCAATGTTCTCTGTGGTCTTCCCAAGATATTTGTTAGAAGAGGAGACATCATATTGATAACTGCTGGTCTGTCCTGGTAAAACTTGTCGTCTGGTCTCACAACATTAATCTTAAGATCTGGATACAATTCTTCCTTTACGATTTGTGCAAATTCTGATCTACACAAATTTTCTGGACCACCACAATTAATAATTTGTGAGTGATCCCATCTTCTAGAAAGACTCAGAATAACATCAACTGTGTCTTCACGATGAATAACTGATCTAGCAAATGGAGAAAATACCTCTGCAACTTCTCCCGTTTTAGCGCACTTCTCAAGATAACTGACGAATCTATCTTCTTTAAAAAAGTTGTAAGATGATCTCAAAATTTTTACATGAGGATCTCCAAGAAATTTTTTTTCAACTTCAGACTTCATATTCCCATAGATCCCGTTAGGATCAATGTCCCACTTCTCATCAAAAGGAAACTTCTTATCACCATAAACCGCATCACTGGATAAAAAGATTACCTTTGCATGTCGTTCCAAGGATTTTTCAATAAATTCAATAGTAGATTCTACATTTACTTTTCGTGCATACTCTGGATTCTTAGCACAAACACTAGGTTCAGAAACTGCGGCACAAAAAACAATGACATCATCTGGTGTCAAAGAATCAAAATCGTAGTTAAGTGGTTCTTTATCAAGTCTTGTTGCAATTGCTTCAACATCATCATGCCAGATCTCAAGAGACTTTTCTAAAACTCTTTTTCCTACGTTTCCAGTAGCGCCAATAATTTTTAACACATCCAATCCTCAAATACTTTCAATCTTTCTGGAGTACCGATATCAAATCCATGAGTATTCAATACTTTGTAAGAAAGATCCATTTCAGTTAATATATCATATTCCATACTTAAAGGCAATCTAGGGTATGGTAAGTTCAAATCTTTCTTGTAGAACTTATAAATTCCAAGGTTAACAAGTTGTTTTTCTCCTCTAGAGAAAATACTTTTCTCTACAAAAGATTTTACTTTTCCATCTTTACCAATTACGTATCCTTCATCATGACTAACTAACTTTTCGGTTACAAAAATAGTTGATTCATCACAATCCAAGTTAATATCACCCGAATAAAAAGTATCTCCATTCATAACGTAAAAAGATTCAGGAAGATCAATTTTTGTAAGAAATCCCCCTGTTCCAGATGGTTCTCCTTCATTAAAAATATCAACTCCAAGACCATGAAGAGTCAGGTCTCCGGTAAAGTAATGATAGTTAAGATCAGAACAAACCAGGGTAATATCAAATCCCTTTAAATTTTCAATTACATGTTTGATAAATCTTTTACCATTAATATCAATCATCGCTTTTGGTAGTCCATTTGTGACAGAGGAGATTCTAGTCCCTTTGCCACCAACCAAAAGAAATAACTTAGTCCCCCTTGATAACTCTGTAACTATCATATTCAAAATGCTGTGTAGAAAATTCAAATAGTTCAGATGGTTCTATTGCAATCATCTGATGTCTCAATCCACGATAGATGTGAAATTTGTCTCCTGGTTCAAGAAGTATATCTTCTGCTTTAGAAAGATCATCAGACTCTCCATAATACAAAAGAATTTTTCCAGATTGTAAATAAAAAGTTTCATCTTTTTGTAGATGAAAATGCCATGAACACCTTTTTCCTTCTTCAAAGAACAAAAGTTTTCCGCAATACTCTTCAGTATTTACAATCCACTTTTCATATCCCCAACCCTTAGGATGTATTTCTATTGCCTCCATACATCAACTCCATGCTTTACGAATTTAAAGGGAACGACTCTACCCACTTTCCTCCTTTTTAGAGCAGTAATAAGGTTATGTCTCTCTTCAAAGTCTGTGAAGAGAATCATATGACCACCACCACCTGCACCAGATATTTTAGCAGCTTTTGCTCCGTTTGCAATCGCATATTCATAAGTATCTATAAGTTCTGGAGAACCGACTTTATCGCTAGTCTTTAATTTAAAATTCCAGTAAGTATTCATCAAATCAGAAATTCTTTCAAAATCACCAAGTAGCAAACTTCTTTTATATTCTATACAGGCATTTTTAATTTGATGAGTTGCATCTAAAGTTTCTGTGTTATTACTGGTCAAGTTATCAGAAGTTGTTTCAATAACCCTCTCATCTCCCCTGGGTTTTCCAACATAGTAAAGGACAGTGCTGAGTTCTAACATATTCTGAATCCTAGAATTCAATCGTAAAGGATTTACAATTGTTCTACCATCCTTCAAGAATTCGATGTAGTTAAATCCACCAAAAGCAGATGCAAATTGATCTTGTTTTCCTCCAGGCAGGTTGCAAATGTTTCTTTCAATGTGGAAAGACGTATCCGCCACATCATATTCACCCAGCGGAATATTATAGTATTCTGAAATAGCAGAGGTTAAAGCAACGACAAGAGCACTAGAACTACCAAGACCACTTCCTGGAGGTGCTTCAACATATGTTGTTATCTTTACAGGTTCTATTTTTTTACCTGCGGTTAGATATTGGTAAGAGTTGATTAGTAATTTCATTTTACTATCAACATATCCTGGTTCTAACTTATCAAATACTTCTTCTTTACCAAGATCAACACTATTAAAACGCCACTTATCACTTGGTTCTATTTTACAATAAGCATATTGATCTATAGTCCCATTCAAAACCATTCCACCATGCTTAGACCAATACGGAAAGAGATCAGTGCCTCCTCCCGCCATGGCAAGTCTTAGTGGTGCTTTTGCAAAGACAGTTTTCATAGTCAAAAGTGAACTTGAAAATCTACTGGTTGTGTTTTGATATTGTTGTTATTGATGTGATGTTTGATCAAAAGTTCGTTACACCAGTAACCATCGATTTCGCTGGATTGTCTAATTAATTGTCCGATTTGATTATAGACTCCACAGAAAACATTCATTGTGTTATTTGTTCCCATACCAAACCAATCACTAATCATACCATCTGGTTGCTTTAAATCTTGATAGACCAGAGTATCATCATCAATATCCACGTTGTTTAAGTCTAACACAACGTGAGGAGAATAGTCAATTCTGTTTCTAATGACCAAATCATACTCAACTCCACTCTCGACAGAATATTGTTCTTTGATTAGATTTGCCATCATCATACTGTAGAACATACTATGCGTGGTGTTGCTAATATATTCTTTTGCTAAATCTAGACCGCCATTAACTTCAAGAGCCCATGTCCAAGCATTAGTGAAACACTTATCAGGAAACCCATAGTTGCGCTTCCACTGCTTTGGTTTTTCAACTAACATTCTTTTGGGAGAATATAAACTCTCCAATTTATCAATAGCAGAAGGATCCAAAGAATGACTTTCTCTACCAGGAATTACAGAATTCGTACTTAAATTTTCTGGATCAAACCAGGTATGAATAAACACATCAACGTCATTAAGTTGAAGAATCGATTGATTTAATTTTTGGTATCCAACATCAACAACTCTTGGTTGTCCAGATAAACAAAGTGCAATTTTCATAAGTCTTTCGTGGTCCTAAAAATAACATCAGAAATTCCAGATCCGTTATTGGTATCATGTGAGTAAAATACACCAAATCCTTTGGATCCCAAATATTCTATCACCTCTATTTTATTTTTTTCTTCTTTAAATCTAGTGTCTCCATTAATACATTCGACAGCAATGAATAGAATTCTGTCTAGAGTTTCATCTGTCAAAGATTCCAAAATGCTATAGTCTTTACCTTCCGCATCAATTTTCAAAAAATGAATTTGTCCTTCGGGCATCTCTTCAAGTATGATGTCATTTAAATTAAGTACATCAACTTCTTGACCACCATCTTTAAATCCATCATACTTTGGTGTGCAAATTGTACTTGCTTGATCATCACCTGTCGTTAAGATTCTCACCTTCTTAGGTGAACTCACATTATCAACACATGCCTTTATGTATTTTGTGTGAAGTCCATCACCATCTAAGAGTGGATCTATTCCAATAGAGGTAACAATCTCATCAGAAACAATATTAAACAGTTCCCTAAGGAATGATCCTCTGGCACATCCAACATCAATTACTTGAAGTTTTTCGTACCCTTTAAGTTGAAGTAATCCTGGAATAATAGTTGATGTCATTTTAATTTAGAAATGTAATCTGAACAAATACCATAACAATTAGTTACCTTTAACATGTCCCAATTCATGTCACACAATTCTGGCATAACAATAACGGTGTTCTCAGTATAAGTTTTTTGGGGATATGACCATATTTGATTTTTACTTGTCAAAGTATAGTCATCTTTTTCATGCCAAAAGAAGTTATATCCACTAGTCTTAACAGAAAATTCATGAAGAGTGGCAATATCTTTACAGTGAATCCAAAGATGATCTGCTTTACCTGCTAACCAATACCAAGATACCATATGTTGTGGTTCATCATGACCTAACCACAATGTGTCACTTTTAGTATCATAACGAACATCAACCTCCACATCATATCCCTGCTCAATGCAGTATATAATTTGCTCGGGACTATTTTCTGTAGTTAAGTTAGGACCGTTTAAGTTAGCCCTATGTGCGATTAACTTCATGCTTCATATTTATCAGAAGGAATAGAAGGCCATCTCACAATAATCAGTTCAGAGTCTTCAATAAACTCTACATCAGATACTTCATTGGGTTCATAAATCCACATGTCCCCCGCAAATAAAACTTTCCCATTGACTTTAAGTTCTCCAGACACAATGTAGTTTAATTCATTTGTGACTTTGTGATAATGAGGAAAAGTTTCACAACCTTTCTTGTGTTTGTGATGTGCCACTTCAAAGAATGGATTTTTGAAAATGGATGGTTCAAAGTCTCCTACGAACCATCCTGCTTTGAAGTCAGCAATGTTTGCTTGCTTCATTTCTCCAACTCCTGAATGCGAATCTGATGACGACCACCATCAAAGGTATTGGAGGAACAGATCTCAAGGTACTTATCAAGAACTTCGTAGTTCACATCCTTGGCAGGGATAGCAAAGAAGTTAGCACAGTTGTGACGAACTGCCATTTCCATAGCAAACTCATCATAAATTAGTGCAGAACGAATACCTTTATACTTGTTAGCACAGATATTTACACCTTGTCCTGTTCGACAGAAACCAAATCCATAATCACAATCCCTTTCACCAATAGACTTTACAGCTTGAGCAATGTAATCACGATAGTCACAATCCTTATTCAGAATAGTTCCAAAATCAATGTACTCAAGACCATGCTTATCTAAAACTTTCTTGAATTCTTCTTTCGCTTCGAATCCAGAGTGATCTGAACAGATAGCAATTGGTTTGTCACCGATACGACGGGTAACATTGTCCTTATAGAAATGAAACTCATCAGGAGTTCCGAACACATGCATCTTATCAACTGGTTTCGTAACGATCTTTTTGCCGTCTTCTACCAGAAGATTGTACAGGGGAGAGATATAAAACTCATTATTAGTTCTGAGATCCCTATCAATCATGTCTCGTGCATACTTGCAGAAGTCAGATCCCTTCTTGAATCCATAGATTCCAACACATGCATTAGAACTGATTGCTTTCTTTTCAGCAGTCTTCATAACATATCCATCTTCATCAACATCAGCATAACTGTAGTTTGAAGAGTTAGATTTGAATGTCAAAAGCATTCCATCAGCATCAATCTCACCCATCTCGTGTGGATTGAACACTGGACGGAATTCAATATCCAGAGTATGAATGATTAGTGGAGCATCATTGTCGATATATTCTTCTGCATACAGACAACTACAGACAGATCCATCTGTCAGTTTATCAAGAACAACTACTTTAATGTCATCACCAAACTTCTTCTTCAGAAGTTCATCCATGTGAAAATTATAGACAGTCTCATCTCTGACTACAAAAATAAGATTGCATCCCTCATAGTCTAAACAATCAAGAGAAATATCAATCAGATGTTTATCTTTAATATTGATTAGTTGCTTGGGAACTTTAAATCCTTCTTTGATAAAGCGACTCCCAAGTCCCGCCATTGGGACAAGGATATTTGGTTTCATATTGAATTCCTAATAATTTCAGTTGTCTTAAAATGAGCAAATTCAATCCAGTTATGGATATCTCCTTCGTTCCTTAATAATTTATACAAGAAACAGGAAGCGAATGTGTCGCCCGCTCCCAAAACATTTACACCTTTCAGCATCAATTCTTCTGGAAGTCTAAAGAAAAATTCATCCTCTCCATTTGATACAACACTACCAGATGCACTATGAAGAACTACCCACCCCTTAGTTGCCTCCGTATATTCAGAGAGACCTCCATCAATATCTTCGTCAGATATGAAAAGATAATCAATATACTTCAGTAGTTCTTTATTAACAGATTTCCCTGGACAAATGTCTGCTGTAATTATACCATCAAGTGCAGGAATAAAATCATGTTTTGTCATCTCATTCAAATAAATGAGGTGATGAATTTTAGATTCAAAGATCCTTGCCTGATGCTGAACCAAACTAAGATTGACTTTTGAATATCTTTGTGCTGCAGGTTTGTCTACATATATCAAAGCTTGACCAACATCAATGGGGGAAAGACCTACATCAAGTGTAGGATCCAACTCTAATAGTGCCTTCCACACATTTGCCATAGATCCTAGACTTTTCTTTTCTTTATGTCCGTCTAGAATAGTATCAATCGTCAAATGTCCATAAAGAGAGATGTCTTTCATTAGAATTTTTCCTTCAAATCAAGTTCATAGATTTTTGTCATTACTTCGCTGAAAGGAACTTTTGGAATCAAGTTTGCATCTTCCAAAGATTCGAACAAATACATAACTGCATTTTCTCCACCTTCACACTGAAGCACTGTAGATATTTCAAGAAGAGTTCTTGGAGCATTAGATACGCAGTATGGATATCCAACTGCATCCATAATAGCATAATCAAATAAATCATCTCCAAGATAAACTACTTCTTCAGCAGTGCAGTTATATTCTTGAAGTACGTCTCCAAGGAAATTAACTTTATCTCGATGGAATCCTTCTCCGCGATTCACAACAACGGGTAAGTTCCTATTCTTTAGGATCATTTCGTTATATGGATCACCAGTAATGAAAACTACAGGAATTCCAATTGCACGAAATCTTTTAATAGCAGTCCAGTCTTTATCACAAAATAACTTTAATACTACTTTTCCATCTCTATCATAATACTTAGCGCCATCTGTCATGACGCCATCAACATCAAGAATAACAAGTTTGATCATAATTTAAAAGTTTCTTTAATTTCTTCAATAAGGGCAGAGTCGTTAGAAGCAACACCAAGACCAAAAGAGTTAGGGAAATTTACCTTTGGTACTTCCAATTGAGAGAAGAAAAGTCCTGCACCATCTGGATTAGAAATTGTGTCATGAAAAAGAATTACACCATTCTCTTTAACAAGAGGAGCCCAGGTGTCACAATCGGTTTTACAACTATCATAATCATGAAGACCATCAATGTGAAGGAGGTCAATCTCTTTGTCCCAAGTCTTTGCAACATCACCAAAATATCCTTTGATGATTTCAAGATTGTCCAAACCAAGTTTTTCCTTCACTGCCATCACAAACTTTTGATCATCATCAATTCTTCCAGAGTGAACAGAAGCATCAAAGCAATCAATTCCATAAACAGGATTCTCTTGGCATAGTGCCATCACAAAAGAAGAGTATCCATAATCAACGCCAAGTTCTACAGTTACCTCTGGTTTGATCCTATCAATCAACCAAGTCACAAATCCACGATGACTCACTGGTGGATAATTCCATCCAGATGGAATAGCACCCAGGATCTCATCAACATCAGAATCTGGAAGACTCAGAACATATTCTCTGAAGTTTTCTTTTTTATTTTCTACCCATGAAAAATTTTCAACCATTCATCTGCTCCTTAATCCATTTGTAAGTTACTTTAATTCCTTTTTCTAGAGATTGAGAATAATCCCAATTTAGTTTTTCTCTAATAAGATCGTTGTTTGAGTTCCTACCACGGACACCCAAAGGTCCATCAATGTAATCCTTCTCAACTGTTTTACCAGCAATACTAGCGGTAATATCAACCAATTTGTTAATAGTCACCATCTCTTCAGATCCGATATTGACAGGACCAATAAAGTCACTATCAACTAATCGTCTAGTCGCTTCAATGCATTCGTCAATGTACAGGAAGGAACGAGTTTGTAAGCCGTCTCCCCACACCTCGATGGATCCACCCCGCTTTGAGAGTTCAGCGACTTTACGGCAGATTGCAGCTGGAGCTTTCTCTCTTCCACCATCCCAGGTTCCTTCAGGACCAAAGATATTATGATAACGAGCAATACGTACAGGGATACCGTAGTTGCGATTGTAGGCAAGATATAGTCTCTCACTAAAGAGTTTTTCCCACCCGTATTCGGAGTCTGGGTCTGCTGGATATGCTGATTCTTCACGGCAGTCAGGGTTATCAGGATCGAGTTGATTATACTCAGGATACATGCAAGCAGATCCAGAGTAAAAGATTTTAGTCTTATTTAAATCATGAAAAGCATTGAGTTTTCTTTGCTCATCAAGAACATTCAAGTTGATCGTTACCGAGTTATGCATGATGTCTGCATCGTTCTCACCAGTGAAAACAAAACCTGCACCACCCATATCAGCAGCGAACTGATAGATCTCATCAAAAGGTTGAAGAAACTGTTCAGCAATCTGAGCATAGAAGTTACTGCTATATCCACCAAATCGGATTGCTCTTTTGACAATATTCACATCTCGAAGGTCGCCAATGATAAACTCATTCGCTTTTGTAGATGAGAATTCTGGGTGCTTAAGGTCAACTCCACGAACCCAATACCCCTCTTCTCGAAGTCGTTTAACCATGTGACTTCCAATAAATCCACCAGCACCAAGAACAAGTGCTGTCTTCTTATACTCACTCATCAGAAAATGTGTATTGATATATTATGTATGATACTAGTATGAGAACAAAAAGTCAATAGATCTCACACAACTTTTGAAGACCAGAATCAAAATCAATAGATGGAGAAAACCCCATGGACATTAATTTGTCAGTGTTCAAAGTCATGTTTTTTATTTGAAGATACTCTTGTTCCTTTGGAAAAGGTACAGTAATCATTTCACTATTACTACCAACAATATCTCTTGCTGTAAAAAGAATATCTTTGAAAGTTTTTGATTTTCCTGTTGCAATATTGTAAATTTGATTTACTTCAGATTCGTCTATCAGAAATTTAATTGATCTACAAATGTCATCAACAAACATATAATCTTTTCTAAAATCTCCTCCATCATACAAAGTGATGTCCTTGTTTTGTTTGAGAAGTCCTATCATAAATCCAAGAACATTTTTTCCTGGAGTAATCGTCGGATCTAACCCATAAACATTTCCAATCCTAAAAATTCTATATTTAATATCAAAAGTTTTACAGTAAGATATAAGAAGTTGCTCAGCACATCTTTTTGTAATCGAATAAAATCCAGTAGGATTACAACAATCAGTTTCTTTCGCGTCTAAAACATCATTACCATAAACAAAACAAGAACTAATAAAATTAAATGTGATGTCCTTGTCTCTACAATTTGCCAATACATCCATTAACAAAGACAAATTAGTATTGATATCTACGTGAAGATCTTTGAATACACTTTGATTTGTCGTTGTACTAATAAAGTACAACACATCTTTTGTAATAGGACTTCTAAGGTTTCTGGGAACTAACATAGTGGAATCTGGATATAATTCACAGAACTTTCCACCAATGAATCCTGTTCCACCAAATACTGATAAACTATTCATGTTCGTATTTTTCACATTCCGCAAATGAGTGTCCTTCCTGATCCTTCTTGGCTAAGATCGGATCTCTATCATTTCCCCAATCGATTGCCAAGTCTGGATCATTCCACATCAATGTTCGCATATGTTCTGGGGCATAGTAATCTGTTGTCTTATAACAAAACTCAGCAGTGTCAGTTAAGGTATAAAATCCATGTGCAAATCCACGAGGAACCCACAACTGCAAATTGTTCTCGGACAGTTTAACTCCAAACCATTTACCAAAAGTAGAAGAACTTTTTCTTAGGTCAACGATCACATCATATACAGCACCAGAAATACACCTCACCAACTTTCCTTGGGACATTTCAATCTGATAATGGAGTCCTCTCAAAACACCTTTACTAGACTTGGAATGGTTATCTTGGACAAACTCTTCCCGAACTCCAGTTTCGTTTCGAAAGTCTCTAAGATTAAATGACTCCATAAAGAATCCGCGTTCATCGCCATACCTATCACATGTAATGATGAGAGCATCATTTAAAGGTGTTTCAGTTACTTTCATATTCACAAAAAACTCAAATGTATTATACTAAAAAAGGACGACTCGCGCAAGTCGTCCTCCTTAGGTCTTTTCATGCACGCCACTTACTCTTTTACTAGAAGCAAGAAACTAGGCGGGGTAACCCCATCCGCACCACTTTGTTTATAAAAACAAAGAAACTTAATTCCAAAGAGTTTGAACTTTATTTTCTAACTCAATGAATCTTGCATCAACTTCTTGTTGTGCTTTATCACTCTCTTGGAGTTTTGCTACCGCCTCTTCAAGTGCTTGAAGTCTTGCTTCTACCTCAACGTCATATTTTGACATTGCTGCTCCACTTGTAGATTTTGCTGCTGTTCCTTTGGTTGCCATAGTTAAAATTAACTCTTCTGTTATTTAGTTTTTAGAGGGTCTAATGACTCCACCACCTAGTTTTACGAACTAGGAAACGCAGGGGTCGTAATGACCATCCCGACCAGGGCAGGTTTAGAGACTTTCCGAGTCTTCATCATCACGAACATAACAAGGAACACGATCTGGATCTAACCATTTCGTATATTCAAAATCTTCAATGGCAGTCAGAAGTTGCATCTGATTATCAAGAAGATACATGTCACGATAACGTTTGGTCCAACTATCTGCTTTTTGAATACGATAGTCTGGGCGTCCATTTTCTAAAACACCCGTTTCAACATAACGGTAGGGGAAACGTTCAAAAAGAACTTTCATCAAGCAACCTCTACAGTTTCAAGATCAGAAGCAACATACTCCATAAGAATGTCATAATCATCCATGGGATCACCAGAGAAAACTACACCTTCATTCTCATAATAGCGACGAACCTTTTTGAAAAGTTTCGGATTCTTTACATCAAGGAAAAATTCACCATTTGCTGCGCCACGAAGGGTTTGAACGTCTTTCTTGAATTTTGCTGTGAGTGTCATTGTTTTGTGTGTTTGACCTTAGTATTATAAGGGTTTGACTCCAAAGAGTCAAGTGCTCCTTGCGTGGATCGAACACGCCTCAGGCGAATTATGAGTTCGCTGCATTCACCAGATTGCTAAAGGAGCGAGGTAGGAATGTCGGGAATTGAACCCGATTCACTCCGTTATAAGCAGAGGGCCTTAACCATTAGGCGACATTCCCGCAGATGAACTACGATGCTTCGTTATTATTCTCCGTGTATATTCGGAGGAGTTCATCATCCGCTGGTATCATTACTGCTCTCTCGCCCGTTATTGTATTTTCTATTCCTATTGTCTCACCATTTTCTACTCTGTCCAGAAGAGTGTCCCAGTTCTCTTGCCAGTATTCCACTGAATAAAAATCCATAGTTGATAATATATATGCATCGGAGTGATAGGATTCGAACCTACGGCATCCGCCTCCCAAAGACGGCGCTCTACCAAACTGAGCTACACTCCGTTGTGTTGCTTACCCGAATATTATAACCCTATTTGTGGTGCTTGTCAAACGGATCCCAGTGTTGCCAGTTGTATTTGTGAACTGCCCAGATACCCATAATAGGCACAAATACAAGAGTATAGCAAATGAATGCTAGAGCAATATTGTTATTTAATACTGTTGCTGCGAAGTGTCCCATTTTTCTCTAAAGTATCGATCTACGTGATTTAAACAATCTAATGGTGCTTGTTCTGCCGTGTGTGCCCAATCATAACAAAAGTCAATCATATCAAATGTTAAACGATCAACTCCATATATTCTGGCAAATGAAGATGTTGCAAAATGAAATCTAACTCTAATGTGCGGTGCCATTCCCCTTATAGTGTTCGGACTCATAGTAGTTCCCCTTCTTTGAACCAAAATAAATTGTTGTTAAAACAAAAGGCACTGCTACGATTATCAGTGCTCTCCCCAATAAATGCTCCATGTTTTTTTATTTGGTATATGTGAAATAACTGAGGTTAATACAAACCATTCGGATGCTGTGGAATAAACCACATGCTTGATACCGTCTACTGTAACGATATATTTTCTCATTTAAATAAATTTTCTATTTGTTTTCTGACATCTACCATCTTTTGTTTTTCACGTTCACAATGTCTATATCCACGATTACCTCTCATAATCATTGTGCCTTGATAGAACATCGTGGCAGCAAATATTAGCAACAATACAATACCAATTATTTCAGGGTAATGTTGATCCATGGTAGTACTGGTGGAATAACTCCAATAAGTCTCAGAAGTCCCTCAGCAAATAAAGCAAGAACCACCCAACCGACGCACATACTAATGATAGAAGCATTACGGTTGTGGCGTCGTATTGCTGCATCGATCATCTCCTGAACTTCTGATCTTGTAATAAACTCTTCTTGTTCGTGCATCATTTTTCATCCCCTAGAAATTTTGCGAGGGGATCTCTTCTGGTTTTCAATATTTCACATGCTCTGTAGTAAAACATATTGTCTGTATTACCAGACTCTTCAAAGACTGCCTTGATCTTCACCCAATTATTATAGGTGTGCTGATCCATAGGTTTTGAGTTGTAGTACTACTATATAATAATCAAAGTACTTTCAAAGTCAATAAATTGTGTTCGTTGCGTAACATTGTTGAAGAAAATATTAAATTTGTAACTTATCTTACACGGAAAGGGTGGGATTCGAACCCACGGATGCTTTCACATCGCTAGTTTTCAAGACTAGAGCCTTCAACCACTCGACCACCTTTCCAGGTTTTTATCGGACATCAAAGTCCAATCGACGAACTTTACGTTGCCTTCTTGCTTCTTGATATGCAAGATCTGAAGATGAAAGAACATTCTTCTGCTCTTTCTTTGTAGAGTTTATCATAACTACTCTACTTAAGTCAACTGCTGTGACACTATCACCTTTTACAGTCATCATGTTTGCACACCCACAAACTTGAGTTTTATTTGTACTCGTTAATTCTTTATTGCAATCTTTGCATCTTACTATTAACATCGTTCCTCATCCAATTCAAAGCAAGTGATTTATTTATCATGGGCGATGAGGGATTCGAACCCCCGACCCTCTCCGTGTAAAGGAGGTGCGCTACCGCTGCGCTAATCGCCCGACTCCCCCGGCAAGATTCGAACTTGCG